>ERZ1740060.364-NODE-364-length-29126-cov-5.330536_pt1 | contig 29126 bp, 31 predicted proteins | sample MGYA00581743_ERZ1740060 | MGnify/ENA primary metagenome ERZ1740060 (study PRJEB43018, sample SAMN04849235) | marine metagenome | isolation source: floating plastic debris | place: Pacific Ocean | collected 2008-08-27 | study: EMG produced TPA metagenomics assembly...
GAACCGATTGAGATCGGCCAGGCGGCGGCGGTTTTGTGCAGCGATGCATCCCGGTATATCTCCGGTGAAGTCATGGATGTGGGCGCTGCAGCCAACGCCCGTTTCCCGGCGTAGCCAGGGAGGGATCATTCAGTACGACGACCATGCTTCAGGTAGCATTGGTTGCGGATGTCCCCATCCTCGATCAGGTCGCAATCTGCGCCGGTTCCATGTTCCAGGATGCAGGCATCGCGGGCGGCAACGTCTGGCGTGTGATGGAGGCAGTCCTCAGTCGTGTCCGAAAGCGAGATGACGACGTAGATCGCCGAGTAGACCGTGAAGATTGAACTCGCCAGGAAAAACGCGAACGTGGCTGCCACGAGGCCTATTTTCCGTGCGCCGACCCGCCCAACCACGGTGACGATGACCAGCGTCGCAACAAGCAAGATCAGGAAGACCAGCGGCCATCCCAGACCGGTGAAAAAGTCCTTCAGGTCATAGCTGCGACGCCAGACCAGAAGTTGTGCCAACGACCCGAGCATTCCTCCGATGATGAAGACCTGCAGGAGCAGCCCGACATCCTTGGTGAGGGCTTTCGTCTTGGGGCTATCTACCCTGGACTCGAAGGCTGGCAGGGCCACGGCGGCGGCAAGCATCAGCAGGACGACGGTGGGCAGTCCCCAGCCGGTCAGCCATCCATCGAGGCCTGCGCCAACCAGGTTGATGGTCCAAGCAAGGTAGGCAATCAAAAAAACACACAGAAAGGATAGGTAGATGCGCCGGGCGTTCATGGGGCGGTAGTTCCGATACAGTGTCGTGTGAATTCCAAAACACGCAACAGAAGACGTCCATACAAAGATGGTCGTGTGTTTCTGAGGTGGTATTGTTGGGACCCACGCCACAATTCGCCAAGTCCAGTGCCCGGTCAGCGATCTCTCGGTCCAGTCAGACTGGGCCCCCCAGCATACCTGCCCGCTGAAGTCAGCCGTTGCCGTTCAGCTTCACGGCCACTTCCGGTGCGAAGTAGGTCAGGATCGCATCGGCGCCGGCACGTTTGAAGGCGATCAGACTTTCCATCATCACCTTTTCGCGGTCGATCCAACCACGTTCGCCAGCAGCCTGGATCATCGCGAATTCGCCGGACACTTGGTAGACCGCCACTGGCACTTCAAAGCGCGTCTTCGCCCGATAGACGATGTCGAGATAGGGCATGCCGGGCTTCACCATCACGACATCAGCGCCTTCATCGAGATCGAGCGCGATCTCTGCTTCCGCCTCATCCCCATTGGCCGGGTCCATTTGGTAGGTGCGCTTGTCACCGACCAGTGTGGACGAGGCGCCAACCGCATCGCGGAATGGACCGTAAAAAGCTGAGGCGTACTTGGCTGCATAGGCCATGATCGGCAAATCAGTGTGTCCGTGATCGTCCAAACTGGAACGGATCGCGCCGATGCGCCCATCCATCATGTCCGATGGCGCAATCATGTCAGAGCCGGCATCCGCCAAGACCTTGGCCTGAAGCACAAGCTGGGCAACGGAGGCGTCATTGTCGATGTGCTGGCCGTTGCCGGCAAACACGCCGTCATGGCCGTGGCTGGTGTAGGGATCGAGCGCAACATCGGTGATCAGCCCCACATCAATGTCGGCTGCTTTGATCGCGCGAACCGCCGTGCACACCAGATTGTTGGGGTTCAGTGCTTCCGTACCGGTCTCATCGCGCAGGGCGGGGTCCGTGTTGGGGAAGAGCGCAAGCGCTCGGATACCAAGATCAGCGGCTTTTTTGGCCATATCGACAGCAAGATCAGGCGAAACACGCTCAACGCCGGGCATGGAGGCCACAGGTTCGCGGTGCGCTGTGCCATCGGTCAGGAAGATCGGCCAGATAAGGTCGTGAGCGGTCAGCGCGTTCTCGCTCACCTTCTCGCGCAGCCATCCTTGCATGCGCCGACGCCTCATACGTCGGCCCCCTGTCGCCATGGGAACTAGATCGGATGCTTGATCGCGGTTCATGAACGGGTGCCCCTTGGCCAGAATTGGAACCATCTGCTAGCAGTGGCTGCCTTGGCCGGCAATGCGGCGAGAGGCGCATGCTGGCAACGCGTAGACGTTCAATCCGGGTTGCTTGCTTCTCTTGCTCATCAGCACCCTTGGTCATAGAACCGCAGACCAACACCCCACATCCACGGACTGTCACACCGCAGAATGGCGCCCTCGACGCGACCCCAGCCCATTTCCCCCATCCGAGTGACACCGGAGAAGAATGCGCGCCTGGAGCCAGTGGAGCGCTGGCTCCTGGTCGTGCTGCGCGTCATCGGTTTGCTCCTTATTCTAAGGGCACTGTTTGGCTGGTTCATTTTGGTGGGCATGACGCAGTTCGAGGAAGGGCTCGCTGTCGAGCAACTGACCTCATTTGAGATGTCACTCTTCATCGTCATGTCGCTGGTCGCCGTTATCGCCGGTGTCGGGTTGTGGTTGCTTGCCGCATGGGGCGCGGTGCTTTGGCTGGCTCTGGTTGCGGTCGATGCCATTTTGTTTTTCGTCGCGCCGCACTTGCCGTTCTCAAGCCTTCTCGTCGTGTTGATGAATGCCGGCCTCATCATGGTCTATCTGGGCATGGTGCTTCAGGTGCGTCGCCTGGTGCGCAGCGCTCGGACGCTTTGAACCACCCGCAGATCGCCAGCTCCAGAACGCCAGAGTCAACGGCTCGCCAACAGGTCTGGTAACCCGTTCCTGATCGGAATTGGTGAACGGGTTCTTGATGTGCTCGCAGAAGAAATATGAAATTAATCAAAGACTTTAAGCGGGGTTTTAGAGCCGCTTGGTAAGGTCATGCCATCACCGGAGAGACATCCGGACAAACAGTGAGGCATATCGATGACCAAGACCAGCGCAGCCCGACGCGGCGAGTCGCTTGCCGCCTACCTTGGTGAGGCGGAAGAGGAAAAGGGGTTGGAGCCGCTCTACATGGAAGCGCTCCACCTGGTGGAGCGACTGCATCGTCGTCTCCTGGATGTAATCAAGGATGAGTTCGATCGTCAGGGTCGCTCCGACATCAATGCAGTGCAGGCTTTGCTCCTGTTCAACATCGGCGACTCAGAGCTCACAGCCGGCGAGCTGCGCACGCGCGGCTACTATCTGGGCTCCAATGTTTCCTACAACCTGAAGAAGCTCGTTGATCTCGGCTTTGTCTCCCACCAGCGCTCGCGGATGGACCGCCGCTCGGTGCGGGTCAGCCTGACCGACAAGGGCAAAGAGGTGGCCGGCATCGTCGGCGAGCTCTACCAGCGTCATCTTCTGTCGATCGAAAAGGTCGGCGGGCTTGGCGAGGGCGAGTTCCAGTCGCTCAACAAGTCGCTGCAGCGCCTGGAGCGTTTCTGGACCGATCAGATCCTGTATCGCCTCTAGCCATCCCCTCGCGGCCCAAGCGGCCGACCTCCCGAGCAACCAAGTTTCTGGCCCGCGCCCTCCACATGGAGAGCGCGGGTTTTGGTGTGTTATATATGCCCCAGTGGACACAAATGTGTGAGCCGACACGTGAGGGCTTTACCGGGCGGCAATGGCATCACAAAACAGCCACATTAGATTGGAGACACCGAACGTACATAAGTTGGCGTGCATGTAGGAGCACGTCGCTCGTTTTGGCCCTCCGATGGCCCTCTGAGGATATGCTATGACCGGTTCAAACCGATCTTCTCGTCTGTCACGCCGCCAGTTTCTGGCCGCAGGTCTGGGTGCTGGTGCCTCGACCCTCGCGCTGAAAGCTGCCAATGCTCAGCAGTCCGCGCTTGATGCGCTGCTCAATCAGCGCCTGCAGGAGCACAACTCCGGTTGGGGTGACAGCTTTGACGCGACCGCGCAGGGCCAAGCCCCGGTCGTTTCGCCGGAGCCGATGTTCTCGCCGGCAAGTGCCGTCAATCTGGAGACCGCACTGCGTCAGCATACCGACATGCTGAACCGCGGCGGTTGGCCGACGGTGCCGGGCGATGTTGTTCTACGCCTTGGCGTGCGCCACTCCAACGTGCAGGTGCTGCGCGAGCGCCTGATCATGGGCGGTGATCTCTCCCAGCAATGGGGGATCTCCGATATCTTCGACTCGTATGTCGATTCCGCCGTACGCCGCTTCCAAGCGCGCCATGGCCTGGTGGTCGATGGCATCATGGGCGGCGAAGGTTATGCCGCCATGAACGTACCGATCGGTGTTCGCTTGCGGCAGCTTGAAACGAACCTGGTGCGCGTGCGCTCCATGTCCGGCTTCCTGGGCGAGCGCTATGTCATGGTGAACATCCCGGCAGCCTCGCTTGAGGCCATCAATGCCGGTCAGGTCACAACCCGCCATACGGCAATTGTTGGCAAGGTGGATCGTCCAACACCGATCCTCGACAGCCGCATTCACGAGTTGAACTTCAACCCCTACTGGACCGTGCCGGTTTCCATCATCCGCCGCGATCTCATCCCGCTGATGCAGGAAAACCCGCAATATCTGGCGGAAAACAACATCCGCATCTTCTCCAGCTGGGGTAGTGGCGGCCAGGAACCGCGGCCAGTGCATGTGGACTGGAACACTGAGGAAGCCACCCGCGACATGTGCCGCCAGGACCCAGGCGAGATCAATTCGCTGGGCTCGGTGAAGATCAACTTCCACAATGAGCATCAGGTCTATCTGCACGACACGCCGGACAAGTCCCTGTTTGGCGATGACTACCGGTTCCTGTCGTCGGGCTGTGTACGTGTGCAGAACGTCCGCGAACTGGTCACCTGGCTTCTGACGAGCACTGAAGGCTGGTCGCGTCAGCGCATCGATCAGGTGATCCAGACCGGCGAGCGCCTGGATGTGCGTATCCCCGATCCAGCACCGCTCTACATCAACTATGTGACGGCCTGGGCTGCGACCGACGGAACGGTCAACTTCCGCGAAGACATCTACAACCGCGACGGTCTGCCGACCTTCGCCTCCGGCGGATAAGCACACTGACGACGGGGTGACGATGGGCGAGATCTATCTTGAAATCGTGCCTGTCGATAAAGCGCTGCGGATCACAGCGGTCGATCCGGGAACCGGGCTGGAGGTTGTGTTCACAGCCCCCGCCAGCGCCTCGCGCGAGCGCATCGACCGTGTCGCGACGGCCAAGCTAAAGGCGCGCATAGAACGTGAGCGACAGAGTAGTGCCGGCGCGCCGCGTGTTGCCGCGAGGCGCGAGCGCGGCAAGCTGGTCTGATCCAAACGCCCGACGCTTCGTGCCTTAAGGCGTGATGGTCACGCGCTCCTGTGTGGCGACCTTGTCATCCTGCAAGCTGGTGCGGCGAACCCAGGTTCCCGCCTCCGGTGCCACCCACCAAGTGAATTCCTGCACGCGCTCGCGCTCATTGCCCATTTGGCGAACATTGCCGAGCTCGCGGTAGCGCACCACGAAGGCATCATAGGTTCCTGCCGGCACGCCGACCCGTTCCACGCGCATCACTTCGGCCTCAAACGTGTAGGTGCCGGCTTCCACGCTGTCATTGTCTCCGCATCCCATCAGCACCGATGTCAGGCCCCAATCGGGTGGGCACAGGGTGCGGTAGGTGCCGGTTCCGGTGACAGCGTTGCCGACCTGAAGTGGCCATATGGAGTCCAGCGCCTGCGGGTCGTCGGGCCGGCTGATGAGGCCGGGACCTTCTTCGCCATCGCGGTTGAGGGTCAAAATGACGCCGCGGTCGGTGTGGCGCACAATGTGGTCAGGCAGGCTTTCAGGCACCTCAAAGCGTTCTTCGACCATTATGGAGGAGACCACGTCGCCATCCTCGGTGAGGTCAAAGGTCTCGCGCGTCCAAGTGCCAGCCTCCGGCGTGGCGCGTCTTGGAGCGCGGAACCAGTTGGCAAGCTCGCCAATCGCCGCTTCCATCTCGCTCTGCGTTTCTTGCGGCAAAAGCACGGTGAGATTGGTCGCCTCGCTCGGCAAGCGCGAAGGATCGAACGTGTAGTCCGGCAGGGCGTCGATGGTGCCAATGTCGCCAATCAAATCGTTGATATTGCCCTGTAGGCCCTGCTGGTTGGGATCAAGCAGCATCGCCACTCGAAAGTCCCGCACCGCGTCTTCCAGATGGCCCAACTCCGCATGGGCAAAGGCGCGCGCGAACGATGGGCTGTGCCGGAACGGACGCTCGGCATGGGCAAGGGTGAGGCTCTCCACGGCCTCGTCTAGCCGCCCCAGATTCTGCTGCGTGCGGCCGAGCCAGAACTGGTTGTGATAATCATCGGCCTCCAAGCGTGCCGCGGCTTCGAAATCGACCAGCGCCGTTTCCATATCGCCCAGATCGTAGTGGACGTGACCGCGCCAGTAATGCGCCCACTCATTGTCCGGCTCCAGGCGCAGCGCCTCATCAAGGTCGGCCAACTCTTCGGCGCGTCGGTCAAGCTCCCGAAACGCGACAGAGCGGCTGCGATAGGTCTGGGCATCGTCAGGCCGGGCCTCCAGGGACGAATTGAAAGCCGCAAGGCTTTCCTCATACCGTTCTTCGTCACGCAGCGCGCGCCCGAGACCGTAGGTCGCGTCGGCCAGTTCGTCGCCAGACAGGGATGGAATGGCGGCATTGCAAGCCTGGATACGGTTTGCCGCCTGCGCATCGGAGTCGGTGCATATCTCGATCGATGGTGCACCCTTCTGGGCGAGGGCGGGTGTCATCATGCCGGCAAGGAGCCCGCCGGCCAGGAGCACCGGCACCCCGAGACGTACGCTTGTGGATAGTGTCATCATCGAACCAAGCCCCTCTTTCGCGCGAAGCGCGGAGCGACGGTCGAGTGCGCCGGAAGGTGAGCGCGCATTGTCAGCCGTCGCCGTTTCCCTTGAGGATACTATAGCCGGCAAATAGGGCGGGAAACGTGATGATGGTCACGCCAGGTCGGGAAAACGTTGGTGTCAGCTAGTTGGACAAAGCGACCATTTGAATGGTTTGCACGATTTGCCGCCTGTTCCAAAAGAGGGATGCGGCCTTAGAAGGATTACGTTCCATGATCATACCAAAGCTCAAGCGGGTAAAAGTCTCGACCGAACCAGAGCTACGCAACTGGCTTCGCAAGAATTCCGTGCTTTCGCATGATGTGATGATCGTGACATGCAACAAAAAGTCTCAGGATAAACATATCAGCAGCGAACAGGTGCGGTTTGCTCTCGATGAAGCTGGCTGGACTGCTGGTCGAAGTTACACCCTAGAGGGCAACCTTGACGGACATATCGCTATCCCCCCAGCCTCAGACTAAGGTCCTGAAAAACGTACGACAGCGGACTTTTGTGAAACGAGCTGCACATCGCACTTTGGGTTCAAAGTGACGATCCGAAGTGCAGGCAACTAGGCGGTTTTTTGCGGACGGATGTTGAGACCGTAACGCTCATCATCGATCAAGACGGGCAGGGGTCAATAGCTGCTCGGCGGACAAGGTCGATGTCGACCTAGCATCCATGGCTCGCAACCATCCTTTGGACAATCACCCTAGACATGTGCCACCTGGCCCCAATGGAAACCACTGACCGAAATCGCGCAAAGATCGCAGAAGCAGCGCAATACATTGAACGCAATCTAGCCGACCCGCTGCGGGCATCCGATATTGCCAAACACGCCAACCTATCGGTTTATCATTTTCAGCGATTGTTCTCCGCCCACATGGGTGAAACGGTAAACCAGTACATTTCTTCGCGCCGACTAGAGAGCGCGGCAAAAAAGCTAGCGCACACGCCCAACATCGATCTGCTTCAGCTTGGGCTCGACAGTGGCTTTCAAACGCACAGCGCGTTCTCAAAGGCGTTCAGGATCAAGTTCGGCGTTGCTCCTTCGACCTTACGCAAGGCGCCGGGCGCGGTGCGAGAGGGGGCTGACCAAGGTCGCAGGCTGCTAGTGAGCGCGCCGCGGAGCAAATTTCTAGAGACGATTGAGGTGGTTACGCTGGCGCGTTTTCACTTTCAGTTCCGCACATCGTCTGGGACAAGTGACGGACCGTTTTTCCAGCAAAACGACCAGGACATTGGAGAGCAGTTCGCCGCGCTTCTTGATGAAAAACCCGCGCCCGACCTGTTCCTGATGAGTTGCTTTCCCGACAGCCCGCAGAACCTGAACGATTGGAGCGCTCCGGTCTGGTTTGGTGGGGGCTTCTCAGAACCAACGCAATCGGATTGGAGCAAGGACTGGTACCGGTTTGAGGCCGGTGAGTGGGCCGTTTTTGAACATCGCGGTGACCACCGGTTTCTCTACCAAACCTGGAACCTGATCTACCGAAATTGGTTCGCCCAGTCGGACTATCTGTTGCGCGACGCGTTTCCCTTTGAAGCCTACATGACGCCGGCCAAAGATAAGGGATCGTCGCAACCGCTGACGAAGATCTACATTCCTGTCAAAAGGGCGCCCGTCAAAAGGGCATGATTGGAACAGCATGACCTGCGGCGGGACCGTAGGACAGCCTCAAACTCACGTTTGAGGTTAGCCCCCATGCATCTTCACCAACATTCCGCGACCCAAGTCGCTGCCGAACTGAACGCAGGCTCATTGGATGCAAGCTTTGTGCAGCAAAACCAGCTGGAGCGCATCAACACCCACAACCCTGAGATCAACGCGGTTGTGGCGCGGATCGCCAGACCGGTTGGTCATTCTGGCGGTGAGCTATCCGGCTTGCCGATCACCGTTAAGGACCAGATCCATGTTGCCGGCTTTGCCTGCACCTTTGGGTCCAGCGACCATAAGGCGTTTCAGCCCAAAAGCACCGCGCCCGTTATCGAGCGGCTGCAAAACGCTGGCGCCGTGGTAATCGGCAAGACCAATCTGCCGCCATTTGCGATGGATTTTCAGTGCAACAACGCACTGTTTGGCACGACCAACAATCCATGGAACCGCGATTACACAACAGGTGGAAGCAGCGGTGGCAGCGCGGCAGCGGTAGCCGCTGGTTTGAGCTTTCTTGATGTTGGGACGGACTTAGGCGGATCGTTGAGAATCCCGGCCTCTTTCTGTGGTGTTTTCAGCCTGCTGCCAACCGAAGACGTGCTGCCAAGTGATGGCATGATGGCCAACGGAGCTGCGCCCCTGAAGCATTTTGCGCGAATGGGCCCAATGGCACGCACGGCTGACGATCTAGGGCTGGCCTGGAAGCATATGAGCCATCAGGGCGAGAGTGATGAAGAGAAACAGGTAACGCCGCGCATCCGCTGGAGTGTCGACTGTGCTGGCATCGACGTGTGTCACTCCATTGCCCGTTGCTTTGAGGCGGCGACCACCCGCTGGGCAAAGGCTGGATATGACGTTTCAAAAGGCCAGCCAGACGACTTCAATTTCGGCCTGGCTCGCCGCGCCTATGGTGAGATCATGGGGTATGAAACCGGCGAGTTGATACCCACTCCAGCGCGGTTGCTGGCGCGTATGCTTGGTCGCGCGAGTGCGCGCCGCTCGCCAGAGTTTCTTGCCAATGTCATGCTCGGATACCGCCACGACAAAAGGCGCTATGCATCTGCCCTGGCGCACAAACACCGACTGTCCGCGATTCTGGATGCGTTCCTGGGCTCAGATACCGTTTGGTTGCTGCCGGTGACAGCGGCCAGTGCCTTCAAACACATGAAGCCTACCAGCGACCGCGGCGGTGCGCGCGACTATGCCGATCCGCTGTTCATCAATGGCCAGCCGGTCAACTACTTTGATGCGCTCACATCGTTCGTCACACCCATTTCCCTGACCGGTCATCCGGTTGTCGCCATTCCGCTCGGCCTGGACGCGAACGGCCTGCCTGTCGGTGCGCAACTGATTGGAAGAAAGGGGAGCGAGCACCACCTGATCCAGACGGCTGGCGCGCTCTGCAGGTCTTTGGAGAGGGAAGAGTGTCCCTTTCTGCAAAGCCAATAGCCGGGCCAACTTCGTAACGAGGTTTCACGGACGCAAAGAAGCCGCACCGGTAAGCTGCCCTTCGCCGTTGTGGTCGGCGTCGAGTTCTGGCTCAGATAGCGCAACCGGAGGATCAGCCATGCCCAACAGAGAATTCGTCACCACGATGGCCAGATACAATATGTGGCAGAATGAGAGCGTCATCACAGCGGCGAGTGAACTTTCCTCCGAAGAGCGCGAGCGTGAAAGAGGGGCATTCTTTGGTTCGATCCAGAAAACGCTGTCACACATTTTTTGGGGTGACATGATCTGGATGAGCAGGTTCACCGGGGCAGAGGCACCCGCCGGGTCGATCTCGCAATCCACTGAATTCATAAAGACTTGGGATCAATATCTGCTTGATCGACCAGCGTTCGACCGGGAAATCGTGACCTGGGCCGATGGCGTATCCCCGGAATGGCTTGAGGAAACCTACAGTTGGTACTCCGCCGCTGCAGGCCGGCAGGTAACAAAGCTCAACGCCTTGCTCGCCGTTCATCTTTTCAATCATCAAACGCATCATCGCGGGCAGGTTCATGCCATGCTCACCGCAGCCGGCGCGAGGCCAGATGACACCGATATCCCTTTTCTTCCAGACCGCTTTTTTGATCTGTAGGTTTGTCGGTTAGCTTCTAGCACCTGCGCGACCTCCCACGCCGCTTCAAATCCACACCGACACCCCGAAACGTACGCTTGTGGATGGTGTCATCATCGAACCATGCCCCTCTTTCGCGCGAAGCGCAGAGCGACGGTCGAGTGCGCCCGGAGGTGGGTGCGCGGTCTTAGCCGTCGCCGTTTCCTTTGAGGATACTATAGCCGGCAAACAGGGGGGGAAACGTGATGGCGGTCATCACCTCAATAACGACCGTGACGAAATTTAGGACATTCAATTTCTGATTCTACATGTCTCAAGATGCTGAAGTCGGACGTTCCTGGCGTTCTACACGAATGCTCAGAAACGTGGAAATAGCTCTTCTTCAACGTATCTAAAAACCATCATTCATTGATTTGTTCGGCCGAATCTTCTACTTAGCCAGAAGGCAATCGTGCCGCCCGGGGTCATCGTGCCCCGCCACTTCGGTCCATCGTGGCCAATGGAGTTTTGAAAATGACTATCAAACCGTATCGGTTTGAGGTGGCTGAAGCGCGTAGCTTCAAACACCCAACCCTCCCAAACATAGTGAAACATACCTTTATGGTCCCCGCGCACCTTTTCCCAAAGGGTGTTCCCAGCGGTGCGAACCTGCGTGACCCTGTCGGTAGGAACCGCCAAGTCTATAAGGACGTGAAAGCCAGCCTCGAAGGCAAAGAGGCGCTTCCCGGAACGTTCGATCTTCTGAACCTTGGCAGCACCATTATCGCAGAAGAAGTCGAAGTCATCGATAAGCGCGTCTTTGACGTGATGATTGACGACGAATATGGGATCGCAAATGGTTCGCACACGACGGAGATCATCTATGATTGTCAGGATGATGACTCGATCGCTGAGGGGCAGCATGTCGAAGTCCAGATCATCACCGGTCTTGATGGTGGCGACAATCATTCGTTGCGCGTAGATATTGCGCGTGGCCAGAACACCGGAATTTCCGTTCAACCGCGCTCGATTTTCGAACTGGACGGCGCTTTCGATAGCATCAAGCAGATCGTCGCAGACGAAAGTTGGGCCAAGGATGTTGGTTACAAGGAGTCGGACAAAAAAGATATCGACATCCGAGAACTTGTTGCCGTGCTTGAACTGTTCAACGTTACTGACTACCCAATTCGCGAGGCCAAACACCCGATTCCAGCTTACGAAAAATGGTCAACGCCACTGAACAAATTTGGCGAGGATTTCAAAGCGAATCGTGAAACTCCCGAACAACGCAAGTATGCTGTGTTTGAACCGCTCCTTCTTGATGCGCTGGCCCTTTATGATCATATCCGCCGGGATTTTCTTCGCGTTAACGATGAAACGTTTGGTGGCCGCGCTGGCAATTTGCGGATCGTAGAAAAGGCTCCGGCGAGCAAGAGGCGTTTTGAGTTTCCTTATGCGAGTTTGGACGAACACGAACAGCGCCTTACTAAAGGCGCAGCATATCCAATCCTCGGTGCGTTTCGAAACTTCGTGAATATCAACCAGGAAACCGGTCTTGCCGAATGGCAAGGCGGTTTTGACAACGTTCTTGCCTCTTGGCAGGCACTGTCACCGGAGTTGGTTGCCGAAACTAAGCAAGCCATCAAAGACATTGGAAATGCTCCCGACTCTCTCGGCAAAAACCGCAATCATTGGGCCAACCTGTTCAAGTCTGTGCGCCTGCACGTCATGGAACAACAGTTGGGCGCGATGGGTTGAGGAGGTAGTCGCCATGAGCAGTCAAGAAAACAAGCTCCTCATAAAAATCGGAAAGCACTTCGAGGCTAACGCCAGCGGCAACCTCGCCGTCGGTGCAGTCGTTTTGGTCGTACTGATGCTTGTCGCGGTAGGCTTTTCATTCTCTTGAGCTCGAACGGCGGTCGCGGTCGCGCGATCGCCGGCCCAACCGGATGGGCGCAGACAAAAGCCAGCCTTGCCTTCTTGAAAACCGACGTTGGCAATAGGCTGAACCTATCAGTCTAAAGCGCTCAGGTGAACGTCTTGGTTGGGCTCAAAGCGGACTTCTGCGACACTTGCTTTTATCTAGAAAGCGGCTTGGTCGCGCGTCGAGACCCGATCAAATATCGGACCTGCGCGCCTCCCACCCCTGCTTCAAATCCACACATACCCCTCCTTCCGCTTTGACCCATCCGGCGGATATGCTAACCGCAGCTTTCCTGTCACACCGCCTCTGCCGACTGCACGCAAAGCTTCCTTCAGGAAGGGGATCCTCCCATGGCCATGACTGACCAAGTTGCGACCGACCACGCACAAGATGCGCTTTACCCGACCTTTTTCTCCGATGATCTGGCTACGACCGATCCGGAAATCGCCGCTGCGATCCAAGGTGAGCTTGGTCGTCAACAGCACGAGATCGAGCTGATCGCGTCAGAAAACATCGTCTCGCGCGCCGTTCTGGAAGCGCAAGGCTCGGTGATGACCAACAAATATGCCGAAGGCTATCCGGGCCGGCGCTATTATGGCGGCTGCCACTTTGTCGACATCGCCGAGAAGCTGGCGATTGAGCGCGCCACCAAGCTGTTCGGCTGCGGCTTTGCCAATGTGCAGCCCAATTCCGGTTCGCAGGCCAACCAGGCCGTGATGCTCGCGCTCGCCAAGCCGGGCGACACGGTTCTCGGCATGAGCCTGGATGCCGGCGGTCACCTGACCCACGGCGCCAAGCCCAACCTGTCGGGCAAATGGTTCAACGCCGTTCAGTATGGCGTGCGCAAGGATGACGGGCATCTGGACTATGATGAGATGGAGCGGCTCGCCCATGAGCATAAGCCAGCCATCATCATCGCCGGTGGGTCGGCTTATTCCCGTGTGTTCGATTTCGCCCGCTTCCGTGCGGTTGCCGATGCCGTAGGCGCGATCCTGCTGGTCGACATGGCCCACTTTGCCGGCCTCGTCGCCGGTGGTCAGCATCCAAGCCCGTTCCCGCATGCCCATGTGGCGACAACCACGACCCATAAGACGTTGCGCGGCCCGCGCGGCGGTATGATCCTCACCGACGATGAAGCCATCGCCAAGAAGATCAATTCGGCCGTTTTCCCTGGTCTGCAGGGTGGGCCGCTGATGCATGTGATTGCCGCCAAGGCCGTGGCGTTCGGTGAAGCGCTGCGCCCGGAGTTCAAGCTCTACGCCAAGAACATTGTCGAGAACGCCAAGGCCCTCGCCGATACGCTGAAGAGCCATGGCTATGACATCGTCTCCGGCGGCACCGACAACCATATCGTACTCATGGACCTGCGGCCGAAGAACCTGACCGGTAAAGTGTCCGAGAAGGCGCTGGAGCGCGCCGGCATCACCTGCAACAAGAACGGTGTGCCGTTCGATCCGCAAAAGCCGATGATCACCTCCGGCGTGCGCCTTGGTTCCCCGGCCTGTACCACGCGCGGCTTTGGCGTGGCAGAGTTTCAGGATGTCGGTCATATGATCGCCGAAGTCCTCGACGTGCTCTCGCAAAAGGGCGTTGACGAGGATTCACTCGTCGAGGCTGCCGTCAAAGAGCGGGTGGTGAACCTCACCGATCGGTTCCCGATCTACTAAACACAGGCCCATATGCGCTGCCCCTTTTGTCAAAGTCAGAACACGCATGTGAAGGATTCGCGCCCGGCGGAAGACAACACGGTCATCCGTCGCCGGCGTGTTTGCGACGATTGCGGTGGGCGCTTCACGACCTTTGAGCGGGTGCAACTGCGCGAGCTGACGGTGGCCAAGCGCGATGGGGCCAAACAGGTTTTTGATCGTGACAAGCTCGCTCGCTCGGTGAAAATCGCCGCCCGCAAGCGCCCCGTGCCGGAAGAACAGCTGGAAAAGCTTGTCTCCGGCATCGTCCGCACGCTGGAAAGCAGCGGCGAAACAGAGATTGCCTCGGGGCATATCGGCCATCTGGCCATGGACGCTCTGAAACAGGTTGATGATGTTGCCTATGTGCGTTTCGCCAGCGTTTACAAGGACTTCCGCGAAGCCAAGGACTTTGAAGAGTTTGTCGATGAGCTGGCTAATTCGTCCGGCGTCGGCAGCCGGCGCGCTGTATCGGCCGATGAAGAGGCCTAACCTGCCTTGCCTGCCACCAAAGACAGTGTAACCGAGCTGGACCGGCGGTTCCTGGCCGCTGCGGTGCGGCTGGGCGCAAGCCGTCTGGGCATGACATGGCCGAACCCTTCTGTCGGTTGTCTGATCGTCAAAGACGGCATCGTCGTTTCGCAGGGAATCACTGGCGATGGCGGCCGGCCGCATGGCGAGCGCCTGGCGCTCGACAGGGCAGGGGCTGCAGCAAGGGGCGCGACGGCCTACGTCTCCCTGGAGCCGTGCAATCACCACGGAAAAACGCCACCTTGTACGGAGGCGCTCATCGCTTCTGGCATTGCAAAAGTGGTCATCGCGCTCGGCGACACCGACCCTCGGGTCTGCGGGTCCGGCATCAACCGCCTGCAAGAGAACGGCATCACCGTTGTCGTCGAGCACGACAAGGCTATTCGCCAGGCAGCGCTGAAGGCGCATCGCGGTCATCTGATGCGCATCGCGCAGGGCCGTCCGTTCGTGACTCTCAAAATGGCGCTTAGTGCTGATAGCGGCATCGGCGTCGAGGGCCAGGGGCAGGTGGCGATCACCTCTGAGGCGTCCAACCGGATGCCGCATGGGGTCAGGTCGCGGTTTGATGCTATCGGCATCGGCAGCGGAACGTTGCGGGCCGATGACCCGCTCCTAACGGTCCGACGTCCCGGTTTGTCTCACAGGAGTCCCGTCGCCGTCCTGTTTGGCGGGTCCGGTTTTGACGCTACGAAACTGGTCAACACGCGTCCGGCCGAAGAGTTGATCCATCTGCCGGGTCACGACCTTCAGGCTGGCCTTCAGACCCTCGGCGAGCATGGTCTCACCTCCCTTTTGGTGGAAGGCGGCGCGCGCCTTGCCAAAGCCTTCCTTGAGGCCCATCTGGTGGACGAATTGATCCTTCTGAAGGGCGAGCCAGTGCTTGGCTCAAAGGCCATCCGGCCCTTTCCGTCCGACCCGTTTGATGATCTGAAGGCCGCCGATCTTGATGGCTGGAAGGTCACCGCGCGCCGCCGCATCGGACCGGACCGTCTGATGCGTCTTGCCCCGCCAACCAACCCCTAGGACTGCCTATGTTCACCGGCATTGTCACCGCCATCGGAACCGTCGAAGCTCTTGAAAACATGGGCGAAGATCGCCGGTTCACCATCGCCGCGCCCTATCAGACGGCGGGCATCGATCTGGGTGCCTCCATCGCCCATGACGGCGCGTGTATGACGGTCACGACCAAGGACACGACGCCCGATGGCGTGCGCTACACCTTTGATGCGTCAAGCGAAACGCTGCGCCTCACCACGCTGGCGGGCTGGCAGGTGGGCACGCGGATCAATCTGGAGCGCTCCTTGAAGCTCGGCGATGAAATGGGTGGTCACCTCGTCACCGGTCATGTCGATGGCATGGCCACTGTCATCCGCCGCGAGGATGGGGAGAATGCGTCGCTCTTCGAGATCGAAGCACCCGATGATCTTGCCCGCTTTATCGCCAAAAAAGGCTCCGTTTGCCTGCAAGGCACATCCCTCACGGTGAACAGTGTGGAAGGCAATCGCTTCACACTCATGCTTATTCCTCACACGCTTGCCGTTACGACATGGGGAGATCGCAAAGTCGGTGATCGCATGAACATCGAAATTGACCTGATGGCGCGCTACGCGGAACGATTGATGGCTGGCGCTTAGCTAGCATTCCGGCTATGCGACCGGCGAACACACTCTGGGATTAAAAATGGCCCACTTTCTAATCGTCGAAGCCCGCTTTTACATCGATCTGGCCGATGAACTGGCCGCCGGCGCCATTGAGGTCTTGGAAGCCGAGGGACACACCTTTGAGCGAGCATCAGTGCCTGGCGCACTGGAAATCCCGGGCGCTATGATGATCGGCTACCGCAACCCCAAGGCCTATGACGGTTACATCGCGCTTGGCGTGGTGATCCGTGGTGAGACCAGCCATTACGAACTGGTGGCCGGTGAAAGCGCGCGTGCTCTGATGGACCTGACGCTTGATCCTGGCCTGGCAATCGGCAACGGCATCCAAACGGTTGAAAACAGCGACCAAGCTTGGGCCCGCGCCAATCGGTCCGACAAGAACAAGGGCGCCGGTGCTGCCCGTGCCGCCATGGCCTTGGTGGCCCTGCGTCAGTCGCTGGGAACGCAGTAATGGCCGCAACTGCCCGCGCTACCGCAACACCCAAACCTGCCAACGCGCGTGGTGTTGCCCGACTGATTGCGGTTCAGGCGCTCTACCAGATGGATGTTGGGGGAACGACGCTGCCGCAGGCGATGGCAGAGTTTGAGCTTTTCCGCCTATCTGAAGAGGTCGATGGCTGGTCGTATCGCCCAGCGGACAAAGGCTATTTCCGCCACCTCGTATCCGGGGTGGTCGAAAGCCAGAAGATTCTTGATCCAGCTATCCATGCTGCTCTGCCTGATGGCTGGCCACTGTCGCGTATCGATACGCTTCTACGCGCACTTTTGCGCACAGCGGCCTTTGAGATCATGAAGCGGCAAGACATACCTTCAGCTGTCATCCTCAACGAATATCTCGATATTTCCCGGGCCTTTTACGACGATCAGGAAGTTCGACTGACCAATGGCGTTCTGAATGCCATGGTGTCACGTTTTCGCTCCTAGCGTGGAACTACGCAGTTCGCCGGTAGACGGACCGAGCCGTCCGCGCGATAGGAAGGCAATGTCTACTGCTCAATCCCCTGCAATCGAATCGAGCGAAAGTTTCGATGATGCTCTAGCGCGCCGCAACGCCCTGATACTGGCCGTTGCACAGGCGCTTGGCGGAGCCAACGCGTCCATCGTGATTGCGACGGCCGGTCTGGCTGGCGGCTATGTGCTGGCGCCGGAAAATGCGGCCTTTGCAACCATCCCAGTGTCAATGTTCATTCTGGGTACTGCGCTTTTCACGCTCCCGGCCCAGACTTTGATGGGCCGCATTGGCCGCAGACCGGTATTCATCGGTGCAGCGCTGTTGGGTGCGGTCGCTGGCCTTATCGCCATGCAGGGCGTGCTGATCGGCTCCTTCATCATGCTTTGCCTGGGCACGTTTCTGGCCGGCATTTTCGGGGCCGTCGTGCACTCGTATCGTTTCTCGGCCGCCGACACGGCATCGCCGGCCTTCCGGCCCAAGGCCATTTCCTGGGTGCTGGCGGGCGGCGTCGCCTCCGGTCTCATCGGGCCGCAAGTCGTGATCGCCTTTAATGATCTGTTTGACCCAATTCTCTTCGCTGGCGCGTTTTTGGGCCAGGCCGGCCTCGCTGTCCTGTCTATTTTTGTGGTCAGCTTTGTCAGGCTGCCGAAACCCGCACCGAAAAGTGCGCGGACCGGTGCGGCGGCAGGACGGTCCATGCGCGAGATCGCGCGCCAACCGCGCTTTCAGGCCGCCTTGTCGTCAGCAGTTGTGTCCTACGCGCTGATGAGCTTGGCCATGACAGCCGCACCGATTGCGATGATTGCTTGTGGCCACACCGTTGGTGATGCGGCGCTCGGCATACAGTGGCACGTCATCGGCATGTTCGCGCCCAGCTTCTTCACTGGCGCGCTTATCGCTCGCTTTGGTGCAGAGCGTTTGATCTTGACCGGGTTCGTCATTTTGGCGGCTTGTGCAGCCGTGGCGCTCAACGGCATTTCGGTCGGCCATTTCTGGCTGGCGCTCATCCTCCTTGGTGTTGGATGGAATTTTGCTTTCTTGGGCGCGACTTCCATGCTGACGGACTGCTATGAGCCGGCAGAACGCAACCGCGTACAGGGCTGGAACGACTTCATCCTGTTCGGCTTTGTGGCGTTCGCCAGCTTCTCCTCCGGCGGGCTGATGCATCTGTTCGGTTGGGACGTCATCAACTGGCTGCTGCTGCCCATCATCGCAATCGCGGCAACCTTCCTCCTGTGGCGCGGGACAACCAGGCATCCCGAACCGGTTTGACCGCGCTACATTAGACTTTCGTGCAGTTTTCCAGTCCCAGCTCCACTGGGGTGCCCCCGTTGCCTTGATAGTGGCGGGGCTTTTTGGCATAGCCAGCCTGGCTGGGGCGGCCAGACCCAATTTTCTCCGGGTGGAAGCGTCCTAATCCGCCAAAATCACGATCCGCAGACGCGTGCGCTCAAGGCGCTGCGTTCGGGCAACAGGACGGGCGTGCCCTTCACGCCCAGCAGAGTACCTCAAGGGGTCACAATCCATGGAACTCATCTTCGTCATCGCGTGTGGCGTGCTGTCGATTGTCTACGGCGTCTGGGCCGCGCAATCGGTCATGGCAGCCGACGCGGGCAACCAGCGCATGCAAGAAATTGCCAGCGCCATCCAGGAAGGCGCGTCTGCCTATCTGACCCGTCAGTACATGACCATCGCCATTGTGGGCGCTGTCATCTTCGTGGCGGTTATCTTCCTTCTCGGCATGGCTGTCGCTATCGGCTTCTTGATCGGCGCCATTCTGTCCGCCGCCGCTGGCTTTATCGGCATGCACGTTTCAGTACGCGCTAACGTGCGGACTGCACAGGCCTCTTCACAGAGCCTTGCAGCGGGCCTTTCCATCGCCTTCAAGTCGGGCGCTGTCACCGGCATGCTCGTGGCCGGCCTCGCCCTGCTCGGTGTGGCCGTCTACTATTACCTGCTGACCGGCCCGATGGGCTATGAGAACACTTCGCGCGTCGTGATCGACTCGCTGGTCGCGCTCGGCTTCGGTGCCTCGCTCATTTCCATCTTTGCGCGTCTTGGCGGCGGTATCTTCACCAAGGGTGCTGATGTTGGCGGCGATCTGGTTGGCAAGGTGGAAGCTGGCATTCCTGAGGATGACCCACGCAACCCGGCGACCATTGCCGACAATGTTGGCGACAACGTTGGCGATTCCGCTGCTCTGGCTGCCTACCTTTGAGAATCCAACGCGCTGACGCCTTCCTCCACCTTGGTTCTTTCCTCCATCTACTTCACCGGGGAAACCACCACGACCATGATGCTGTTGCCGCTTTTGATCGGCGGCGTCTGTGTTGTCACGTCGATCGTCGGCACCTTCTTTGTACGTCTGGGGTCCAACAACTCCATCATGGGCGCGCTTTACAAGGGCTTCTGGGCCGCTGCCGTGCTGTCTGTGATTGCGCTGGCCGCTATCACTTGGGGTTGGTTGGGCGCCGACACGGTGTTCATAACCACCAGTGGAGCGAGCTTCACCGGTCTCGACCTCTTCCTTTGCGGTGTGCTCGGTCTCATCGTGACAGGCGGCATCATTGTGGTCACCGAGTACTACACCGGTGTCGGCTACCGTCCGGTGCGCTCAATCTCACAAGCATCGGTAACCGGTCACGGTACCAACGTCATTCAGGGTCTGGCGATCTCGCTGGAAGCAACCGCACTGCCGGCGTTGATCATCATCGCTGGTATTATCGCTACGTACCTTCTGGCTGGCCTGTTTGGCATCGCTATTGCTGTGACAACCATGCTGGCTCTAGCCGGTATCGTTGTGGCGCTCGACGCTTTTGGTCCGGTGACGGACAATGCCGGCGGTATCGCCGAAATGTCGAACCTGCCTGACTCAGTTCGCGAGACGACCGATGCGCTCGATGCCGTCGGCAACACCACCAAGGCCGTCACCAAGGGCTATGCCATTGGCTCAGCCGGTCTGGGAGCGCTGGTGCTGTTTGCGGCCTATACGGAGGATATGAAGTTCTTTGCGGCCAATGCCGCGCCAGGTTCCTTCTTAGAAGGCGTCGCGGTCGACTTCTCTCTCTCCAACCCTTACGTCGTGGTCGGCCTGCTGTTCGGCGGCTTGCTGCCTTATCTCTTCGGCGGCATGTCGATGACGGCCGTTGGCCGGGCAGGCGGCGCGGTAGTTGAGGAGGTCCGTCGCCAGTTCAAAGCCGATCCAGGCATCATGGAAGGCACCTCCAAGCCTGATTATGCTCGTGCCGTGGACATGCTGACGCGGGCCGCGATCAAAGAAATGATCGTGCCGTCGATGCTGCCGGTGCTCTCGCCGATTGTGGTGTTCTTCCTGATCAATGCCATTGCTGGCAAGGATCAGGCCTTTGCTGCTGTGGGCGCTATGCTTTTGGGCGTGATCGTCAACGGGCTCTATGTGGCCGTTTCCATGACCGCCGGTGGCGGCGCGTGGGACAATGCCAAGAAGAGCTTTGAAGACGGTTTCACCGACAAGGACGGTGTGAAGCACGAAAAGGGCTCAGAAGCCCACAAGGCGTCGGTCACCGGCGACACCGTTGGCGATCCTTACAAGGACACGGCCGGTCCGGCTGTGCACCCGATGCTCAAGAACACCAACATCGTGGCCTTGCTTCTGCTGGCTGTTCTGGCTCACGGCTAAGCACCGTTGCATTGCTCGCAAACAAAACCCCGCCGGAGCGATCCGGCGGGGTTTTTCTTTGCTGCTTTGCGCGGAACGTACGCGATGAGCCCCTGTACTGTTACTCGAACGGACTAGACGGAGCGTCCTCCAGGCCGCCCAAGATCTGCCCAATAAAGGTGACGTCCTGCCCGCCAGTTGGCGTCGTTTCGCTGACGAAGTCGAAGATCACGCCATCCTGAAGGCCGTAATTGGCGACCCGTTGCACCAAGCTGTCCTGGTCGAAATAGATGGCGATCACGCGCTGATCGATAATCTCCGGGCGTGAAAAGGCAAACTGCTGCTCTGTGCGCTGGGTGATGTAATAGAAAACTTCATTGTCGAGGGTCGCCGTCGTTTGGGGCGTGCCCAACACGATCAGCACCTGATCGCGCGATGATCCGATCGGCACCTGCTCCAGCCCATCATCAGGCAGCACGAAGCCGTGCGTGCGCACCTGGGAGGAGATACAGCCCGAAAGCAGAGCCGCAGCACCCATGCTAGCCATGGTTGTCAGGACCTGCCGACGCGACCGGCCCTTGCCTATCTGATCATTTTTGTCGAAAGCGTTCTGCCGAGGATGTATCGACACCCCCTTTAATCCAACCTTACGCAACCCTATACCTCCTCGACACAAAGGTCGCGCGAGCCCAACGGCAGCGCGACCGGCGTTCCGCACTACCCAAGATGGTCAAATAGGGCAACACGATGGTGTTCGGTTTGTGGAAGCGGCGCAAGGATATGACGCCCTTCGCGATGTATCAAAGTGTCATGGATCAGGCGCGTCAGCCGGTCTTCTACGCCGATTGGGGCGTGCCGGACACGATCGAAGGCCGATTTGATATGCTCATCACCCATGCGGTGCTTGCGCTGCGACGGTTGAAGATCGTTGATCCGTCGCGCGCTGAAGAGGCAGCAGACCGCTCCCAATCTTTGACGGACGTGTTGTTCAAGGACCTTGACCGCGCGCTTCGTGAAACAGGTGTGGGCGATGTGTCCGTGCCGAAGAAAATGAACAAGCTCGCCTCGGCTTTTTATGGTCGAGGCAAAAGCTATGGCGAAGCGTTGGACGCGCGTGATGAGGCCGCGCTTGCCGATGCGCTTGCCCGCAACCTTGCGACGAACATCACCGATGAAGCTGATGAACCGCGCGCTGCCGATCTAATGTCATCGGCGCTGGCAAACTATCTGATGGCCTGCGATGAGGCCCTTGCGCGCCAAGCCGACGATGATGTTCTCCGCGGTGATTTCGGCTGGGTGTCGTCGCCGGCCACCGTCCAACGCCGGGCAGGGCAGTTGGAATGACAAACCCATTACCACCATCGCCTTCGACCGGCAACGCCGTCGAGCTCCCGCAATTCAACGTTAAAGTCGATGAAGTTCGTCGCAGTCCAGCCCGGGTAAAGCTCGATCTCAATGAGCAAGAGCGCCAGGCGCTGGCCGCGCTCAATGATCTGCCCGGCATGGACCAGTTTCTTGTGTCGGCAACCGTCGGGACAGCGGGCAAGGGGCAGATGCGGGCAGAAGGGCAGATTCAGGCCAGTTTCCAGTACCGCTGTGCAGTCACGTTGGAGCCCTTCGACGCCGACCTCAACATTTCTTTCGATGAGCTTTTCAGCGTCGGCAAGGCCGCGTCCGTGGTGATCGACATTGATGCGTTGAGCGAATCGGATGTCGAACCGTTGCCAGATGGTGTCCTTGATGTTGCCGATCTGGCCTTTCAGCACTTTGCCTTGGCGCTTGACCCCTATCCGCGCCATCCGTCCTTGGCATCGACGGAACCTATTGGTGACGAAGAGATAGACACGGCCGAGGACGGCAAAAGACCGTCACCCTTTGCCGTTTTGGAGCAACTGAAAGCACCTAAACCCTAGGACGAAACGGGCAAAGCTGCCTATCTGGCCCAGCCTTGCAAAAGCCCTTTGCAGCCTCGGTCTGAAATCGAGCATCGGCGACATACCCTTTATCGCCAGCCCGATTGCCTATAGAGCAAAGCTCGGTTTCACTGGGGAGCGGCCACGGCGCCATTTCTCCAGGCTCCGCAGCAAGCAGGATTGACCCAAAATTCCATGATGACCTCAAAGGCCAAGGTGACCATCTCTGTCGACGCGATGGGCGGCGACATTGGTCCGCAGGCCATCCTTCCCGGACTGTCCATTTCCAAGATGCGTAACCCCGAACTTGGCTTCATCTTGGTCGGTGACGAGGCGGTTATTGGGCCTGTTCTGAACAATGAGAAACGCCTGCAAGACTGCGCGACCATCATCCACACCGATGTGGCTGGCAGCATGGATGCCAAGCCTTCCCAGGCGCTCCGGCAGGGCAGGCGACATTCATCCATGTGGAAGGCTATCGAGGCAGTAAAGGACGGCGAAGCCGATATCGCCGTATCTGCGGGCAACACCGGCGCGCTTATGGCTATGTCGCGGTTCTGCTTAAAGATGATGCCAGGCATCGAGCGGCCGGGCATAGCAGCCATCTGGCCGACGGTTCGCGGCGAATCCATTGTGCTCGACGTCGGCGCGACGGTTGGTGCGGACGCCAAGATGCTTGTTGACTTTGCCTTGCTCGGCTCGGCCATGGCCAGGGCGCTCTTCGGTCTCGATCGCCCAACGGTGGGCCTTCTCAATGTCGGCGAGGAAGAGATCAAAGGCTTGGAGCCCATCAAAGAGGCTGGCCAGCATCTGCGCGACGCCGATTATGATGGGCTTTCCTATGTCGGTTTTGTTGAGGGCGATGGCATTGGGGCAGGGCGCGTCGATGTCGTTGTAACGGAAGGTTTTTCCGGCAACATCGCGCTAAAGACCGCCGAGGGCACTGCTCGACAGTTGGGCACCTATCTGCGTGACGCCATGCGTTCCAGCCTTCAGACCAAGCTCGGTGCTCTGCTCGCTAAGCCAGGATTTGATGCCTTGCGACTGAAAATGGACCCGCGCCGCGTCAATGGCGGCGTGTTCTTGGGGCTCAATGGCACGGTCGTCAAAAGCCATGGTGGCGCCGATGCACTGGGTTTTGCGGCAGCGGTCGATTTGGCACGCAACATGGTCCACAATGAACTGAATAAAAAAATTGCGGCGCAAGTCGCACAGGCTCATGCGCTGGAAGGCGAGGCGGCGCCAGCAGAAAGCGCTGGGTCCGAGCCGGCTGCCGCCACCTCCGCGCCCCAAGCTTCCAAGGCCTCCTGACCATGCCCGTTGCCCAAGATTTGAAACTCGCCGAACCGACATCACTTCAAAGCACTGTTCACACCCGTGTTTTGGGCGTTGGGAGCTATCTTCCCGAGAAGGTGCTGACCAATGAAGATCTGGCCAAGATGGTCGACACCTCTGACGAATGGATCGTCCAGCGAACCGGTATCCGCTCGCGCCATATTGCGGCCGAGAACGAGCGCACCAGCGACCTGGCGACAAAAGCCGCAGAGGCAGCGCTGGCCGATGCCGGTGTCGACGCTCAGTCAATTGATCTGATCGTCTTGGCAACTGCCACGCCCGACTACACATTCCCGGCGACCGCGACACAGGTGCAGCACAATCTCGGCATCACGCATGGCTATGCCTTCGACATGCAGGCGGTTTGCTCAGGCTTTGTCTATGCGCTTGCGACCGCAGATAGCCAGTTGAAATCCGGCATGGCGAAGCGCGCTCTTGTGATCGGCGCAGAAACCTTCTCGCGCATCATCGATTGGGAGGATCGCACAACCTGCGTGCTTTTCGCCGACGGAGCCGGTGCTCTGGTTCTCGATAGTGTGCCTGGTCCGCTGGAGGCTCGGCAGCCGGGCATCATTACCTCTTCGCTTCGCTCCGATGGTCGCCACCGCGAAAAGCTTTACGTCGATGGCGGCCCATCCACCAATCAGGTCGCCGGGCATCTGCGCATGCAGGGCAAGGAAGTGTTCAAACATGCTGTCGGGATGATCACCGATGTCATCGTCGATGTTTTCGACCGGTCAGGCTTCAACGGCGAAACGATTGACTGGTTTGTGCCCCATCAAGCCAACAAACGCATCATTGATGCCTCCGCCCAAAAGCTGAAAATCGATCCAGCCAAGGTCGTCATCACCGTTGACCATCATGGCAACACGTCAGCGGCCTCGATCCCTCTTGCCTTTTCCGAAGCGGTTTCGGACGGACGGATAAAAAAGGGCGATGTGGTGCTTCTGGAAGCCATGGGCGGCGGCTTCACATGGGGTGCGACCCTATTACAGCTCTAGTTAGCCGTCTAAAGCGTATTGATTCGCCCGTTCATGCTGATTTTTCAAGACAATTCATGTTAACGGAATTGACCCGGTCCGGCCTTCTCCCTTACAAGTCTTGCCCTACAGGCGGGGCAAACCAAGCGACGATGAGGGGTCATGGCTGGAGGAACTGTCACCCGAGCCGACTTATGTGAGGCAGTCTACCAGCAGGTAGGATTGTCGCGCACAGAAGCGGCTGACCTGGTTGAGGCTGTGATTGAAGAAATCGCTGCGGCAGCTGTGGCTGGTGAAAACGTCAAACTATCATCTTTTGGCACCTTTGTTGTGCGCCACAAGGATGAACGGATTGGTCGCAACCCCAAGACGGGTGAAGAGGTGCCTATCACGCCGCGGCGGGTGATGGTGTTCAAACCCTCGAACATTCTCAAACAGCGGGTGAACGGCGTTCAGAATGACGACTAGTCGTCTATTTTCTGTTTCAGCCATTGCGTGATTGTCACGCCTGCCAAAGAAAACGCAAAACAGGCGCTTGATCCATTGACGCGGCGTGATGTGTTGCATCATGCTGACGCCCGCCCAGAGCTGGCCGAGCCTAAACGATTCGTTTTGGCTGTACTTACAGAGCATTGAAATTGCATAGAAAAATGTGCGGCTGCTCGCGTGGTGGCTGTCGAAGGGGAGTGCAATCTTGGCGCGTGGGACGGCCAAAAGCCCTGAAGCGTTTCGCACCATAAGCGAAGCTGCCGATGCTCTCGATCTGCCCCAGCATGTTCTAAGGTTTTGGGAAACCCGTTTCAGTCAGATCAAGCCGATGAAACGGTCAGGGGGAAGGCGTTATTATCGTCCGGGCGATATCGCTTTGCTGCGCGGCATCCGCCACCTCCTTTACGATGAGGGTTACACGATCAAAGGCGTTCAGCGCATCTTGCGCGAGCGCGGCATAGGGCATGTTGCTGGCCTGGCAGAACCGGTCGCCGTGCAAGAGGTGCGACCGCCTGAGGCCGCAGCTGTGACCCCCAACGGCCAGATCCCAAGTGCCCCCCCGGCAGGCATTGGGCACACGGCAGCCAATCCAGTTGGTCACCCGACGTTGCCCGCACCTGCGCGAGCCGATCCGGTACGTGCAGCGCTCAGCCGGCAGCAACCACAGCACTCGGTGCCGGAAGCTGCCCCTATGCAGCAGGGACCTGCTGAACCCTCTCATTCCGCTCCCGTTGCAACCAATGGGGCTATACCGGTCGATCATCCAGCCGCGGCGCCCTCGCCAGCTCAGCCCATTGCACCAAGTGGCTCTGGGCTGAGGTTTGTGCCTGAGCCACAAGAGCCGGAGCTTTCTCTTGAACCCTCAATGCAGCACGCGCCTCCGCCGGCTGCATGGTCCCAGCCGGCGGTGCCGACGCCTTCGACCGCGCCTATTGAGCCATCTGCGCCACCGGTCACAGTGGCTCCCCTTGGCCCCGAGGTTGTTGCGCTCGCTCCGGGTCAATCGGCACAACCAACTCCCATTGTTCCCGCGCTGAGCGACGACCAGCGTCGGGTTTTGACCGACGCGCTCCAGACCTTGGAGGCCTGCAAAGCTCACTTGGACCAGGTGCGTGGCGGCCTGAAAGGCAATTCACAGCAATAGTTGGCCTAAAACTACCAAAACCCCTTGCCGCAGCGTCAAAACTAGATCACATATGGATCACTTACCCTAACGTAAGTTGTAGTTTTGCATACGGCTATCTTGAGTATGCCTAGAGGTGGGGCTGAGGGGTGCCATCGTCGTTTTTGGATATATCGAAGCTGAGCTTCATCGTCGCCGATGACAGCCAGTTTATGCGTCGTTTGGTTCTCTCGGCCCTAAAAGGGTTTGGTGTGCGAACGGTTGTAGAAGCGGCAACGGGCGAGGCGGCCTACGGCCTCGTTGAGTCGCGCCTGTATGACATCTGCATTCTCGACTGGGAGTTTCCAGACAGGTCCGGTGAGTCGGTCATGCGTGAGTTGCGCCGACCTGGCAATCCGCTGGCCTATCAGACGGTGATCATGATGTCCGGGCATAGCGAGAAACGCAGGATTGAGCGGGCGTTGCGGTTTGGGGTGGATGGCTATGTCGTCAAACCCGTCGCGCCATCAACGCTGTATGCTCAGATCCGCCAGACAATCCTGTTCCCGCGTCGCTACATTCGTACAAGCAGCTATCTTGGGCCGCATCACCCCATCATGATGGGTGCCGATGGCCGTCCCGATCTTGCGGGTCAGTCGGCGCTTAAGCAGGCCAATGAAAATGAGCCACGCCACGACGTGCCCGTCGATCCGTCGGCGTCCGACGCCGATCGGTTCCACATCGAAGATGTGGCTGTGCTGGACTAGGTCTTTTTCTGCTGGGTCAGTGGTCGGAGCGGCGGGATTCGAACCCACGACCTCTCGTCCCCCAGACGAACGCGCTACCGGGCTGCGCTACGCTCCGACTGGCGAGGGTCATAGCCTGTGGGGCAGACGAAGTGCAAGCGCCAAAGCTGCTTGCGGAGAAACCCCAAGCCATGCCCAGGAACAGCCACAGGTGACGCCAATGCTCTGCCTCGTGCAGGCTGGCGCACATAACGATGCCAAGCACGCTAAACAGCAGCATGATGGGAACATCTGACCGGGTGCGCACATAGCCACGCCAGGCCGATACAAGAGAGCCAAAGAACAAGGCGAGCCAGGAAAAACCGCCAACCCATCCATAGTTCACGAACGCGCTCAGAAAGATGTTGTGGATCGGCTCGGGAAAGATCCGCTCCAACTGCAGCACACCCACGCCCACCGGGTCTTGCAGGATCATCGGCAGCACCAAGAGATAACGACCCAGCCGACCTTCACGGCCCGTATCGTAGGCTTGGGTGAGTGTAAGGCGCTCAAAAAACTTGGTTGCGAAATCCTCTGAAAGCGCAAGCGCTACTGTCAGACCGAGAACAGCAACAAGGCCCAAAACAACTATCTTGGGGAGGAAGGTCGCCAGCTGACGACGGTTCAGGAAGGTCAGATAGCCCACCAGCACGATCAACAACGCAGCCGATGCCACGCGCGAGAAGGCCACGGTAACCGCAGCTACAAGGATGGCGGTGCATCCCATCCCAATGATCCAGGGGATCTTGCGATGCTTAACCAGATAGACGGCCGCCAATGCTCCGGGGATGAGGAAGGAGGCGAACATGTTCGGATCATCGATGAAGGCCATGGCTCGCCCGTCCCAGGTTAGGCTGGGGTGGCCGATAGCAAACGCGACAATTCCGATCGTGCCGGCGATGGTCGTTGAGAGCAGGTAGATTTTGAGGAAGGTATCAAAGTCCCGCCTTTGCCAGGCTGAGGCTATGTAGGCCGCCAGAATGGCCAGCAAAGCAACAAAGGTCTTAGCCAGCAGTTCATGCTGAACGTCGTTGTCTCCTGCATAGGGAAGCGACGCATTCAGATAGGCCAGAATCCAAAGGGTGATAATGGTTAGGAAAGCGACGAAGCTGGTCCGGATCGGCTGATCGACCAGGACACAGACGCCCAGTGCGCTCAGAAAAATGAGGTCCACGGGTGAAGGACGCATCCATGTGTAATTCATGGCGATGACACCAAGGAAGAACAGCATCGAACGCACGCGCCAGAACGTGCGCGACGCATCCCAGGAAGTGGCGGCCATTTCAGTCATCGGTTTTCATCCGATCACAAACCGGCGAACAGAAGGCAGCTGCCATGTCGCTCGTCATCAATAGGCATTCTCTTTGTTGGTGATGAGCGCCAGCGGCGTCATGGCGAGAATTTGTAGGTCGAACAAAAGCGACCAGTTTTCAATATAGTAGAGATCGTGGTCGACACGGCGCTCGATTTTCTCATGCGTGTCTGTCTCACCGCGCCAGCCGTTCACTTGCGCCCAACCGGTGATACCGGGCTTCACCTTGTGGCGAGCAAAGTAGCCATCGACGACGTCGTGATAGAGACCTCCGGCGGCTTTGGCGGCCATGGCGTGTGGGCGAGGACCGACAAGCGAGAGGTTGCCTTTGAACACCACGTTGAACAACTGCGGCAGCTCGTCTATGCTTGTGGCTCGGATAATGCGCCCG
>ERZ1740060.365-NODE-365-length-29113-cov-23.878381_pt1 | contig 29113 bp, 23 predicted proteins | sample MGYA00581743_ERZ1740060 | MGnify/ENA primary metagenome ERZ1740060 (study PRJEB43018, sample SAMN04849235) | marine metagenome | isolation source: floating plastic debris | place: Pacific Ocean | collected 2008-08-27 | study: EMG produced TPA metagenomics...
CCTCCGGGGAGGGGTGCCAAAGGCGGGGTGGGTGTCGATTCTGCCGCTGAGAATGGTTCAACCCACCCCCTTTATCCCTCCCCAGAGGGGAAAGAAACAGGTTTTGACTTAACCCGAATTGACGTTAAGTGTACGGTCACTGCGGAGCAAGAACGATTGACGGTGAGTGGTAGCGGAGAGACCATTCACCGCTGAAATCATCGTGTTTTACTGGAGCTAGCGATTTCAGGGCAACCGATGGATGTCTCAGTGATTGGGGCGAGTGGTGACTGCGGTCGGGAAATTGTTTCACAACTGGTGGCCATGGGCCTGCTCACCCCGACAGAACGGCTGCAGCTGGTGGGGCGAGCCGGGGGCCGCAGCAGCCAGATGTTGTACGGGTTGTGTAGCGATCTCAACGATGCCTACGCGGAGACCGCCCCCATGCTAGATGTGGCGCTCACGCCGGAAGCAATCGTGGCCGACGTCATTGTGATGGCAGCGGGGGCCACGGTGGGCGGTGACCTGACCTCGCGGGCCGAGTTGGCGTCGATCAACCTGCCTATTTTTGAGCGCTATGCCCAGGCGATCGCCCGCGATGGCTATGGTCACGAGGTAGTGATTATCGTGACCAATCCCGTCGAGCTGGCGGTTGAGGTTTTTAGCCGACACCTGGGCCGGCGGCGGGTGATTGGCGTCGGGGCCTACTCTGATTCGCTGCGATTTCGGCGGGAGATTGCCGCTGATTTAGGCGTCCGGCGACAGCAAGTGCAGGGCTTCATTGTGGGTGAGCATGGTGAAGGCATGGTGCCGCTGTGGAGCAGTGTCCGGGTGCACGGCATGATGACCGAAGAACTGCAGGCGGTGCGGCGTCAGCTGCAGCGCGATCGCTCCGTGAGTCAGTTTCCGGCTGAGGTGGCGAGCGCCAAACAGACCCTGATGGGCTATCTCCAACAGGGTGAGATTGTGCAGGCTTATCGCTATGTCGATGATCTGCCGCCTGATCTGCGCGTCGTGCTGAAACCCTTTGTGACCCACAATTCAGGCGCTAAAACCGTGACCGCGACCGCCAACGTCACCATTGATTTGGTGCAAAATCTGCTGGCGGGTCGCGAGGTGGTGATCTCAGGGCAGGTGCAGCTCGATGGCGAATTTTATGGGCTGCGCACGCCTCTGGGGGTACCGATTGTCGTCACCTCGGCGGGGTGGTCGCAGGTGGTGCCCTTGCAGCTCTGGGCCGAAGAAGCTGACCTGCTGCAAACGGCGGCGGCCCAACTTAATCGCCGCCTGCAAGAGGATTTAGCTCATGGCTGAACAACGTTGGGTATTTGTCGTTCGTGCGCTCGATCGCCCCGGCACCTTGACGGCGACGGCGGCGGTATTTTCGAATCGCGGGGTGTCGCTTGAGAGCATTTTGGCCAGCGGCATTGCCCCCACCACGCTGGAAAACGGACGGCTGATTCTGATTTTTCGTGCCACTGAGGCTAAGCAGGCGCTGCTGCAGCGAACGCTTGAGCGCCTCTCAATCATCTTTCAGGTGGATGCCTACACCTACGACGACGACCGGTTGCGGGCGATCGCGGTGGCTAAACTCAGCTCAGCGGCGGCGATCGCGCCCACTGCTGACTATTCCGTGGAAACCATTGCGACCACGGCGGCGGGGCGCATCGTCATGCTGACCGGCGCTCCAGCAGTGATCGAAACGGCCATCAGTCACCTGCGGGAGCAAGACAGTTTGCAAGATGTGGTGGTGTCTTACATCACGGTGTAAACCGCTCCCTGCTCACGGTTCGGCGGGACGGGTTGCAGTCAGGCCGGGGATTGCTATGGTGGAAGCAGCGATCGCGGCAACCGCCCGATCTGCTAGCAATCATTCACGGCCCATCGACCCCAGCGCTATGACTGACAACTCTACCCTCGAAACGCCGCCAGCTGAGCCCGAGCCTTCGGCCTCGACCGTTGACTCAGCCACCTCAGAACCCACACCGGCAACGGCTCCCTCAGAGCCCCCACCCAGTTTTGTCAAACTCGCCATGCGCAACATGGTGCGCAAAGGCGGCCAATCTTTGTTCCATTTCACCCTGACTGCCGTGTCGCTGGTAGGGCTGCTGATCGGGCTGTCTTACCTCACCCGCTAGCGTGGCATGACGACTCCGACGGTTGACGTCACCTTGCTGGGCGAATCACTGGCTACCGTGAGCGCGATTGTGCCGACTGACCAATGGCCCGTTTGGCTGCAGCTCTGGCTCACCCAGCTCGCCCCCGCTCACTCTCCCCTCAACGCCTACGAGATGAGCCTGCAGTTCACGACTGATGCCACCATCGCTCAGCTCAACCGCGACTACCGCCAGCAGGATCGGGCTACTGATGTGCTTTCCTTTGCGGCACTGGAAGATGCCCCCCTGCCGCCCGAAGTGTTGGCGACGATGCCGGTCAATTTGGGCGATCTCATCGTCTCGGTTGAGACTGCTCAGCGCCAGTGCGCGGCCCACGGCCATTCCTTAACTGAAGAGCTGGCCTGGCTGGTCGCCCACGGTTTGCTGCACCTGTTAGGGTGGGACCACCCAACCGAAGCTCGCCTGCAAGCAATGTGGACCTTACAGCGATCGCTCTTGGCTCAGGTTGGCCTGTCGCTCCCGGCCACGGCTTACACCATTGATAATTGAGCGTCTCAAGGGGCGGACTGGCGAGGAAGTTGGGGCCATCAGTGATGCGGGGGCAGATGCGTCGTCTTTGTTCAGAGCAGTCAAGCTCAACCCAGATAGAAGCTTGGGGCGTTGCTGAATCGAAGGATGGCTCTATCTGAGTTGCCAGTGATCTCGCCCCCTTTTCTTGTCTGCCCGAAGGGCTTTAAGCCCCCAATTCTGGGGGACTTTGAGAAATCTGGCTCCCCCAGAATTGGGGGCTGGGGGGCGAATTCACACCGTAATTCAGCAACGTCAAGGTGGGCACTGGCGGCGCCCTTGATGCACTTGCTCTTTGGCTTGCTCACCCGGCCACTCCTTAAGCCTAAACTCCCGACCTTTACCGCGAAAATCCACCCTGGGGCCACCCCTTTAACCGGCGTAATGAACAGTCTACGAACCCACTTCTGGACTATGCTAGGGCAGCAGAATAGGCTTTAAACAGACCGTTGGGCGCGATCGCCCGCTTCTTCTACCCTGACTTGTCGAGTGTTCACGACTTTTATGCCGACACCTTCCTCTGTTTCAGACTCTACGCCGGTCAATGGCAACCGTGACACCGTGGCCTCACCGGAACGGGTACACGCTTTTCAAGTGGCCCACAATTTAGGCTCCAGTTTCTTGTATGCCTGGCAGGGCATCTACTACGCGCTCCGTACCCAGCGTAATTTTCGCATTCATGCCCTGGCTACCGGGGTTGTTATTAGCGCCGGCATCGTTTTGCAGTTGCCGAGCGTCAACATTGCGGTCTTAGGCCTGACCTGCGGCGCAGTCATGGCGCTAGAGTTGATTAACACCGCATTAGAGGCCGTCGTAGACTTAACGGTTAAACAGAGCTATCACGAACTCGCTAAAATTGCGAAAGACTGTGCTGCTGGGGCCGTTTTTGTGGCCGCTCTGACTGCTATTTTGGTGGGCATCTGTCTGCTCGCGCCCCCTCTATTTGTCGCCCTGCAGCCCTATCTCTAATGCTGCTAACGCTAAGGAATCCTGTGCCATGATCGTCGTGATCGACAACTACGATAGCTTTACCTACAACCTGGTGCAATACCTGGGCGAACTCGGCAGCACCCATGCGGTCGCCCAAGATATTCGGGTCTATCGTCATGACGAAATCACGGTCGATGAGTTAGCACAACTCGCCCCCGATGGTATCGTCATCTCGCCGGGGCCAGGCCGTCCTGACGATGCCGGTATTTCTCTAGAGGTGATTCGGCGGCTCGGGCCGACGGTGCCCCTCCTCGGTGTTTGCCTAGGGCATCAAAGTATTGGACAAGTATTTGGGGGACAAGTCACCGCCGCCGCGGAGCTGATGCACGGCAAAACCTCCCCGATTCACCACACGGGCCAAGGCGTTTTTCGAGGGCTGGAGAATCCGTTTATCGCGACTCGGTATCACAGCTTAGTGGTCGCCTCAGCGACCTGCCCCGATAGCCTGGAAATCACGGCTTGGGTGCAAGATGGCACCATCATGGGCGTCCGCCATCGTGAGTATCCGCACCTGCAGGGGGTGCAGTTTCATCCTGAGAGTGTGTTGACAAAGGCGGGTAAAGCCCTATTGGGCAACTTTTTGGCCGATATCAAGGTGGCTGTCGCCGCCGCTTGAGTGAGGTTGCCATGCCTCTGATGCGCATTAGAGCGCCCAGAGCTGCCCTCTGTGTCCCTTGCATAGCCATCGGACGTGTTTGTTGGAAATGTGCAGCCGTTGGCGGTCAACTTGGCCACGCCGTTGAGACGTCTTCTCAGCGAATCCCGGTGATTCGACTAGCTGAATGAAGTGGGTCGCGGCATGTTGGATCGGGCGTGATGTTGCACCAATTATCCATGACACGGCGGCGACACCCCCAACGGATAAACCTGGGTCGTCAGATCCCTAGTTTCTTCGTGATGACTCGTCAGTGGCTCATTCTCCGACAGAAACCGGGGATCTGGGAACTCTAGTTTTAGAGCAATTCTCTGAAACTGGACTACAGAGCTGCCTTAACTGGACTACAGAGCTACCTTTCGACTCCGCTCAAGGAACGGAGGCTGAGCAGAGCGAGCTGACTTGTCTGTGGAGCTGTAATTTGTAGAACTGGTGTCAATCTTAGTTGAGACAGGATTGAGCCCTAAATCGCATTGTTAGGACATTTGGAGATGCGTTAGGGCATTCTATTGCCATGCTAAGGCGAATTTAAGGCAGTCTAAACTAGACCATTTGTGACTAATAAAATTGAATGTTAGTCGCCACGATGCCGGTCTGAGCGCCTCCACGGTTTATTAGGCCATGCCTAAATTGTCAGCACGCTAGCGTAGCCTCTCCTCAGGAGAATCGCTCACAGCACACTGCGATGATCGGTGAAGGTGGATACTGCATCCGCGATCGCTAGGGTAAGGATAAACCTATTGCCAAAGTTGTATTTTGTATAATTTAATACATTAAAATTCTCTCGAAGGAAACCTAACAAGCTCAGGGGCAGTCAGGGTCAGATGCGCTTGAGCGCTAATTACAGTGTCAACGGTTAAGAGTCAGCCGCCATGAAATTGCCTAGTCTGAACTTAAAGCAGCAAACCATGCTGATGGCAGTTGTGGCCAGTACGTTGCCAGTGCTTGCGATCGGAGCAGTCACCCATCAGGTCGCCAATCGAGTTTTGATTCAGCAAAATGAGACTGCTCAAAGGGCGCGAGCTGACGATCTCCAGCGCACGATTTATCTATTTATGGAGGAACGAGAACACGATATTCGGATCCTGGCGAATCTGAGCATCTTTACCCATACTGATTTGAGAGAGCAGGTTGCTGCTCAAGAAAAGGGGGAAATCCTCGATCAGCTGATGGCGTCATACGAGATCTATGACAGTATTGCAGTTTTTGATATCAAAGGTGATGTGATTGCTCAAACAACGGGAACAGCCCTGCGAAATCACCTCGATCGCAGCTATATTCAAGCGACTTTAGAAGCCGAACAAGTTGTCCTCAGTCAGCCGATCATTTCAACCACAGCGGGGACTTTTTCGGTTTATGCAGCAAACGTTATTCGTGATGCCGATACTCAGCAGGTGATTGGCTTTGTCAGGACACGGATGGCCGTTGAAGTCTTTAGAACTGTTCTTGAAAGCTATCATAGCGAACAGGAAGACTACTATTTAATCAATCGAAATGACGAAGTCTTTTTGGACTCAAATAACGTCTATCTCACACCAGTTCTGAGTACTGGAGAAACGTTTAATCATCCCAATCATGAATCTTCATTCCAAATCTATGATGTATTTCCGACGTTGGAGTCGCCAGTGCAGGCAGCACAGTCCACGACCTTGTTAGCCAGCAACACTCGCAACAACAACCAAGAATTTCTCACCTACAATCCACCCTTGGTAACCCAAAACTTGCCCGAGATAGGTTGGCAAACAGTGGTTACCAAAAATCGCGCTTTGGTGCTAGCTCCCCAACGGGAGTTAGAGCGCGTTGTGCTCATTGGCACGGGCCTGGCAGCGCTATTGGCAGGCATTTCTGCCGCTTACTTGTCGAATAAAATTATTCAGCCTGTTCTATCAGCGGCTGATACCGCTCAGGCCTTAGGCCAAGGGAAATTAGAAGCGCGGGCTGAGGTGATTGGCCCGCCAGAATTAAGGCAGCTGGGCAGCAGTATTAATTCGATGGCGCAAAGAATTCAGCAATTGTTAGCTGAAACAGCCCAGAAAACTGCCAATCTCAAGAACTTAAACCAGCAATTGTCTCAGCGGACTGAGCAGTTAGAGCAAGAAGTGGGTGAGCGCAAACATACCGAAGCTGCTCTGCGCCAATCTCAGGCTCAGCTAGTGCAAACCGAAAAAATGTCGAGCTTAGGTCAGCTAGTTGCGGGCATTGCTCACGAAATCAATAATCCCGTCAATTTCATTCACGGGAACCTGCGCCACGTTAAAACTTACACCGAGGATTTACTTGGTCTGATTGACCTCTATCAGCAGGAGTCTTCTGAGATGAGTGAGGGCTTAGAAGACGCAGTAGAGTCGATTGATCTCGCATTTGTGCAGGAAGATTTGCCCAAGGTGGTCGACTCAATGCAAATGGGCACGAGTAGAATTCGCGAAATTGTAAAGTCCCTGCGGATCTTTTCTCGGCTCGATGAAGTGGAGTCTAAAACTGTCAATATTCATGAGGGTATTGACAGTACCTTAATGATTTTGCAAAACCGCTTGAAGGCTCACCGCGATCGCCCAGAAATTACCGTGGTGCGAGACTACGGCTCGTTGCCGCCGGTGGAATGCTATCCGGGTCAGCTTAATCAAGTCTTTTTGAATCTGTTGAGCAATGCTATTGATGCTCTGGATGAGCGACAACAGCAGGATTCACGGCAAGCGCTGGCAACCGAGATCGGGATGATTCAGATTTGCACTCGGAGTTTGGCCAATGGTTGGGTGGAAATTGCCGTTCGTGATAACGGCTTGGGCATCTCGGTCGCTACTCAGTCAAAGTTGTTCGATCCGTTTTTCACGACTAAAGCGATCGGCAAAGGCACTGGCTTGGGCCTATCCATTAGCTATCAGATTGTGACTGAGAAGCACCGGGGCCACTTACGCTGCAGCTCGATGCCAGGCGAGTGGACTCAATTTACGATCGCCATTCCGATGCGTCAAACCTCAACCACGGTTGAGGCAAATCGCCTGCAGTCCTGACTGGACGCTGATCAACATCGACAAGATGTTTGGCCATTGAAGCCCGTTGGCGATCGCACCTTAAGGGCACTTTTGGGCATTCTCAGGAGGTCAGTTCAATCCGCTGCCAAAGCGCCTCCTCATTATGCGCCGCCTCAACAATCGTGCTTACGAGATTATTGCTCAGGAGATTAAGCGCCTAGTTCGTGATCCACTTGAAACCGTGCGTCGTGACATCGTCTTGCGCCGTTTAAACAAATTAAAACTGCAATCCGGCGAGCCATTGACCTATGAAGAGCTCAAAACTGAGCTTGAAGACATTTTTCCTGAGTTTGACCCGCAGGTCTTGCGGCGAGCGGCTAAGGCCAATCGTCAGTCTAGGAAATGGCAACTGCTAGGATTCGCCGCGATCGGCACCGCCGTCGCCGCTGGGGGCATTTGGGTGCTCAATTTACCGTATCCCATGATTCGGTGGCCAGTCTCTAGAACGATGCCCCTAGTGTTGTTGCCGAGCTATCTCAGCATGGATCGCAACTATCGACAGGCCATTTCGCTGGTGGAGCAGGCAGATCAGCTCGTTAATCAGGCAACCAGCGGTCAAGATATTGATCTGGGTGCAGAGAAAGTCGAGCAGGCCCAAATCCACCTCGACCAGCTACCCGTCTGGTTTTTGGGGTACTATCCCCGCACCTATTGCACCTGGATGAGCTGCACCTGGCGGTTTACCTATGATGAGTTTGCGACGGCGCGCAAAGATATTGGTCGCATGGAAGCCAAAGTCTTTCAAGAAGAAAATGCGTTGACGCTGTTGGCAGAAGGCACCACAGCCGTGGATGCGGCTATGCAGAAATATCAAGCAGCCGTTGAAACCCAGCCTAAAATGGCGGCGGCGGCAGACTGGCAGGCAGGCATGGACTTGTTGAACGAAATTCCACCTGAAACCTTGGCCGGGCGCTTAGGTCAAACCAAACTGGCTGCTTACCAGCGAGATTTCAGCCAAGTTTCGGGATTATTAGCTGGCGGTAACCGCACTTCGACACTGATCGAAGCCGCCGAACAATTTGCCTGGACGGCCTCGACAGAAGCCCAAAATCCGCCTCATTCAGCCGAAACTTGGGCTCGTATTGCGGGTCTTTGGCAGCAGGCAATCGCCCGCCTCGAACAGGTACCCGTCGAAGATGTGGGCTACACCGAAGCTCAAACCAAGCTGGCAGACTATCAAAACAAGCTGGGCTATGTCGAAGAACAGCAGATTAGTGAGCAGCGATCGCGGCAAGCTCTCGACTCAGCCCTCGCCAAAAATACTGATTTAGGAAAGCGGCTCAGCAATCTTGACCAGGCGTCCTATGCCAGTGAGCTGCAGAGTATCGTTAATGAACTCAACAAAGTTGCAGCGGGCACCACAGCCTATGAACCTGCTCAGCAACTGCTGCGGGCAGTACAAGATCGCTTACGAGAAGTGGCAGCCACTCAGTCATAAACGATTAGAGGCTCAGTCCAAGGTTTCTCGACCAGATAGTCAAACCGGCCGTTTCTTCTGATTATTACCCGCCCATCATCCTTATTCAACCAGTTAATCCACTTGAAGACTTTCTTGCTCCCGACTGTTTGAAGCTAGCCGCGATCAAGGTGTACAGCCCGTCTTGATCGTCTTGACCGGCGCGACTCAGCCAACAGTGAGCTACCGTTAAAAAACGGTGCACTTTTTTTGGAGAGTAGGACTGACGCCCTCGCTCGCTCTCCTCCAGCTCTGGGGGAGGGTAACTCTGGTTTCTCAAAACCGGGGAGCGAGGAGGCCAAAACATAGAGGCCACGGCATCAGTTCTGGGAGATTTGATGAGCGCCTTGAGTTATCAACAGCTCATGCTTGGGGATTGCTATTAAAGGGAATCTCTGGCGTTGATCAAATCAGACCTGAGCTAACCCGCCAGGGAATTTTGTGGGAATCCATCTACCATGTCTTCGACTCAGAATCTTTTGGGTGGGCGTTATCAGCCGATTCACCCTTTGAACACGCACGTCGCTGGTCAGACGCTGCTAGCCAATGATATTCAAGACCTTGACCATACCCAATGCGTCGTGCGCCAACTGCGCTTTCCGACTCGCAACCCCATGACGCGGCAGTTTATTCTCGGTCTGCTCAAGAAAAAAGTTCAGGTGTTGAAAGAGATTGGTCAGCATCCGCAGATTCCCGCCACCACCGCCGCTTTTAATGACGATCAAAGTTTTTATATTGTGCAGGAGTTTATTCCCGGGCGATCGCTGCGAGATGAACTCGCCTCAGCCCAGCCGTGGTCAGCGGCGGATGCGCGCGCCTTTTTGCGAGCGGTGCTGCCGGTCTTGGCCCATGCCCAACAACATGGCGTGGTGCATGGCAATCTCAAGCCCTCGAAGTTGATTCGCCACCAGGCTGCCGATCAGCTCGTCGTTCTCGACTTTGGTGGGATCAAGAGCGTCAGCCAAAATATTGCCTACAAAAAGAAAAGCTTCGTCCCAGTGCCTCAGTCGGCCCCCGCGCAGGCCTATTTAGCGCCTGAACAGTGGCGTCGGCAAACCCGGTTTTGCAGCGATCACTATGCGCTGGGCATGATGGTGATTCAAGCCCTGACCGGGTTGCCGCCAGAAGCCTTGCCCAGCGCCCAAGAGCCGACGCTGCAGACCGACATTGTGGCGCTGTTAACCGCGATACCAGACTTAGATGCCCCGACGAGTCTACTCTTGACTCGCATGGTGCATCCCAACCCAGAGCAGCGCTACCAGGCGGCCCCCGATATCTTGGCTGACCTCGACCAGCTGCAATCCTCCCAAAGTGCCTTCCCAGAGCTCGTGACTCAGGCGCCGGTGCCCCTATCGATCAGTCCCAGTGACGACTCGCGCCCGATGCGGACTCAAAAGTGGCCCTGGGGGCTAATTAGCATTGTCGGGTTAGCCGGGTTGGCCGGCGTGACCGGGCTGCTGGCCCTGAGGCTACCGCAGCGAGTCTTGGCCGGGCAGCAGTTGCAGACTGGCCAAGCTCTAGAGGCCGATGATCCAGAAGCGGCCTTAGCCCGCTACAATCGCGCCCTCGAGCTGCAGCCGCTTTATCCAGAGGCTCTAGCGGAGCGCGGGCAGTTGCACTTGACCATGGGGGATACCGAAGCCGCGCTGGCTGACCTGACTGAGGCGATCGCCCTCGCCCCTGAGCAATCGACCTATCCCTATGACCGAGCCAATATTCGGCTGTCAGTTGGGGATATTCAAGGGGCGATCAACGACTACACGCAGGCCCTCCAGCAGGACGCTCAGTTTGTCAAAGCCTATGTCAATCGGGGCAGCGCCCGCGCGGAATGGGGCGACGATCAAGGGGCGATCGAAGATTACACCCAGGCCATTGAGCTGGCTTCGGGCACCGAGATTCAGGCAGCGGCTCACCTCAATCGCTGCCTGTCTTACTCCAATTTGGGTAACCAGTCGGCGGCTTTAGACGACTGTGCAGCAGCCATCAATTTGCGACCCAGCCACGCGCTGGCTTACCAAAATCGCGGGCTCGTGCGACGGCGCTCGATGGATTATCAGGGCTCTCTGCAGGATTACAACATCGCGATTCAAATTGAGCCCAATAGCCCCGACCCCTATTACAATCGCGGGCTCACCCGCCAATCTCTCAATGATTTAACCGGGGCCATGGCCGACTTTTCGCAGGCGATCGCCCTCGACCCCAACTATGTGTTTGCGATGTACGACCGCGGCTTGCTGCAGGCTGAGCTGGGCAATTATGCCGCCGCCCTCGCGGATCTGCGCCAAGCCTCACAACTCTGCCTCGATCTGGGCCGCACGGGCTGTTATGACGATGCCCAATATCAGATCACCCGACTGCAGGCGGCCCTACCGGTCGCCAAGTCCGAAAGCAACTGAGCATTCGGACGCTCAGCCGGTAGAATACGGACGTTGAACCAACTGGCACCCCTCTATGGCGATCGCGGCCCAACCAGCTCCGACCATTCAGTTTCTCCAGATGCCCACCTCAGCGGCCTGGGTCGAGCAAGCGCTGGCGAATCTTGATACGGTGCTGCTCGATCACTCGCACTGTGAACGCAAAGCCGCTGGGGTGGCCCTCAACCTCATGTGTCGCTATCCGTCGAGTACTCGTCTCGTGCGCACATTGACGGCGATCGCCCAGGAAGAATTGAGCCATTTTGAACTAGTGAACCAGTGGCTCGAACGCCGTCAAATTCCCCTACGGCCCTTACCGGCACCGCCCTATGGGGCTGGTCTCAGCGCTCAGGTGCGGCGCGAAGAACCGCTGCGGCAGCTCGATTCGCTGCTGGTCGCGGCCCTGATTGAGGCTCGCAGCCATGAACGACTGGGGCTGCTGGCCACCCACTGTCCCGATCCGGAACTGGCCCAGTTTTACGGCAGCCTGAGGGCTTCAGAGGCCCGCCATTATGGCGCTTACTGGGTGCTGGCTGCTGACGAATTTGACCGCGCGGTGGTGAGCGATCGCTTAGAACGCTTAGCCGTGGTGGAAAGCCAACTGCTGGCCACCTTGCACCCGGAACCGCGAATTCACAGCTAACGTGCGCTGAGGATTGCCCCAGGGCGGACCTCGCTGGCCCGATTTAGCCGTCAGCTACCGTCAGCCACCCGTGAAAATCGGCTGGTGTCTGCGATCAACCTCACCGCAAGACGATAGTATAAATACGCTCAAGTACGGCATGACCAACATTCACGGTGGATGGGGAGTGTGGAATCAAAATGCAACGACGACGCTTTGTACAGCAATTAGGAACTGGGTTTGTCACTGCCTTGGGGTTGGGCATTACCTCAATGTGGCAGAAGGCGCAGGCGCAGTCAGCCAGCGTCAGGGTGCAGTGGTTAGGGCACACCTGCTTTGTGTTTGAGGGCGATGGTCGGCGGATTTTGGTGAATCCCTTTCGGGCGATTGGCTGTACCGCTGGTTATGCCGTGCCGGCGGTGGCCTCAGATGTCGTGTTGATCAGCAGTCGTTTATTTGATGAAGGCGGCACTTTAGAAGGGCTGCCGGGTAATCCGCCGATCCTCGCTGAGCGCGGTGAGTACGAATTGCCGCCGGTGCAAATGAAGTCGATCGAAGTCGATCACGATCGCGATGGCGGTCGGCGCTTTGGCAAAAACCTGATCTGGCGCTGGCGACAGGGAGGGCTGACCTTTGTGCATATGGGCGGAGCCGCCGCTGCTATTTCGGTGGAAGCGCAAATTCAGCTGGGCCGCCCCGATGTCATGCTGGTGCCGGTGGGCGGTGGCCCCAAAGCTTACGATGCCGAGGAGGCGATCGCGGCGATTCGCACGCTGAACCCCCGCATCGTGATTCCGACGCACTACCGCACGGGGGCTGCCGATGCCGAAAGCTGTGATATCGCGGGTCTGCAACCCTTTTTAGACCTGATGCGTTCCACCCCCACGCGCCAAGCCAATAGCAGTTCCGTAACCCTGAGCACAGCCGACCTGCCAGGGGGCGATGGCATGATTGTGCAATTGCTGACGAGCCCAGCAGCTTAGTCAGCAGTTCAGTTCAGTAAGAGGCTTGTTAACTCACCTGCCAGTTCTGCCGGAGCGGTGCATCGTCCGTTCGTCTACACGCCTCGTCAGTATTGGTAGAGGATTAGCGGGTCAGTTCCCCAGTCGATTATCGGAAATATTTGTAGGATAAGTGAGCGTGTCGTACCGGCTGGGGATGGGACGTTTTCCGGCTCAGGAAATCGCTCAAGAGTAGCGTCCTGCTGGCCGGAGTTGGGCCCTGACAGGTTCTGCTCAGGTTAAGACTCAGTAAGCGTCTTGAGCTTTGCTCGGACTCACCTTTGCCAGCATTGATCGCTCAGCTACGGTCGCCGGCAAGCAGTCGCGTCATCTCCTAGTCGCAGTCTATGGAACCATCGACGCGCATGCTCCGATTTCATCCTCCATAATCATTCGCCCATTTCCTCGTTACCTTCTACCTATGCCCATGCAAACGGTTTATCAACAGCGACGTCAGGACTTGATGGCCCTCATGGGCGAAGACACCGCCGTGTTTGCCAGCGCACCGATGGCGGTCATGCACAACGATGTCGAATACAACTTTCGGCAAGATAGCGACTTTTACTATCTCACTGGGTTTGACGAACCAGGTGCGATCGCGGTGCTAGCCCCCCATCACGAAGAGCATCGCTTTGTCCTGTTTGTGCGGCCGAAGGATAAAGATAAAGAAATTTGGTCAGGGCGACGACTGGGGGTGGAAGCCGCCAAAGCAGCCCTGGGCGCTGACGAAGTGTTCTCCCTGGAGGAGCTAGACGCTAAGCTGCCCGAATACCTCAAAGGGGGCGATCGCCTCTTTTATCACTTTGGCCATGATCAGGCCCTCAACGGCAAAATCTTGCGGCATTGGCAGCACCTGCTCGCGTCTTACGTTAAGCGCGGCACGGGGCCGACCGCGATCGCCGATGCCCGACTGCTGCTGCAATCACTGCGCCGGGTCAAACAGCCGGAAGAAATTGACCTCATTCGTCAGGCGGTGGCGGTATCGGTCAAAGCCCACAACTACGCCCGTGAGATTGCCCAGCCGGGCCGTTACGAATATGAGATTCAGGCCGAGATGGAGCATCTCTTTAAGCTGGCCGGGGGCGGCACCGCTTACCCGTCGATCGTGGCCTCTGGCGATAATGCCTGCATTCTGCACTATGTCGAAAATAATCGTCAGATGCAGGCCGGTGACCTGCTACTGATTGATGCGGGCGGCTGCATTGATTATTACAACGCCGATATTACGCGCACCTTTCCTGTGGCGGGCAAGTTTTCGGCAGAACAGCGCATTTTGTATGAGTTGGTGCTAGAAGCGCAGCTCAACGCGATCGCCGAGGTGCAGCCGGGCAAACCGTTCAACGCCTTTCATGATGCTGCTGTGCGGACGATTACGGCGGGCCTGGTCGAGCTGGGTCTGCTCGTCGGCGACGTCGATACTCTAATTGAAGAGAAAAAGCACAAGGCCTTTTTCATGCATGGGACAGGCCATTTTCTTGGATTAGACGTTCATGACACGGGCATTTTGCGCAATGCCGATAAAACCTGGAAGCCGTTTGCTGCCGGTAATGTGGTCACTGTCGAACCGGGTATTTACGTGACGCCTGACTATGAACCGGTTGAAGGCCAGCCAGCGGTGGACGATCGCTGGCGCGGTATTGGCATTCGCATCGAAGATGACGTACTGGTGACCGACGCTGGCCCGGAAGTCTTGACCGCTGGCGTGCCCAAGTCAGTCGCAGCGATGGAAGCTTAGGGACAGAGGAGCGGGGGCGCTAGATTGATCAAGTATCGTGAGGCACTGGGTTCGTTCGCGGAGTCGCTGACTGCTTACAGCTGCAAGGGGCGGCATTGAGCGTTGCCCGGGCGATCGCCCCAGTGGGCTTACCCTTCTAAAGTCACCGAAGTAATGCCCTGACGCAATCCCCGCTGTTGCCAGAGCCAGGCTTGCTCAACCAAGCCCAGCCGTCCCAATAGTGTGGCGAGGGTGACGAAGGGGCGATAGATCAGCGGCGACGCTGTGAAAAAAGCAATTTTTTGCCATTCTTCGAGCTGTAGGTGCTGAGCCGCGGTGATTTCCGGCTGGCGACTGGTTTGAATGGCCTGCAGAGCATCCTGCAGGCGATCGCGCGGCCACACGGACGATCGACCCAGGGCCATAAGCTGATTGCAGACGACGATCGCGTCTCGCAGCGCCATATTGATGCCTTGCGCCCGATTGGGGGCCATCGGATGAGCCGCATCACCGATGAGCAGCAAGCCCTCGGTAAACCACTTGGGGGCCTGACCAACGATGACATCTAAAAAAATCGGCCCTTCGAGCTGATGACGCTGCTGCCGAAAGTAGCTTGCCAGGGACTTTGGGGAGGCTTGAGCAAATTCTTCGGCCCAGTCGCGATCGCCCATCGTCTTCGCCTGGCCTTTGGCCACAATCCAACCGATTTGTAATCGACCATCCCAAGAGGGATAAAACGCAAACTGCCGCTGGCGCTGCAAACACACGGTAAACACCGTTTCACACAACAGCTCAGCGGGTGCTGGAAGCTTAAACCACAGCACGTCAAATTGAGTCGCCGCCTGGTTAAGGGCCAGTCCGGCCAGTTTGCGCAGGCGTGAATAACGGCCATCGGCGGCAATCACCAGATCGCCGGTGAAGTCGCGAGTTTCATTGCCACAGCGAGCTGTGACACCTTGAAGGCGATCGCCCTGTGACACCAATGACTGCACTTGCCAGCCAGGATAAAACTGAAAACTGGGAAAGGTTTGTGATCGCTCGACGATCGCCTTCAGCAAGGCCGACTGGTGAATCAGGTGCGTGGGGATCTGGCCCGGGGCACCCTGCGGTTCGACCACTCGCATGCGTCGTTTTTGCTCGATACAAAAATCCCAAGCGTCTAGCTGCCGCTGGGGAATGCCTGCCAAACAGTCAGCCAGTCCCATTTCCTCCAGGGCAGCGACTCCCGACGGCATCAAACCTTCGCCCCGAAACACGCGATCGAACCGGGTTTCTTGCTCTAGCAAGCTGACCTGAATGCCGCGCTGGGCCAGCAAAAAAGCTGTCGCCACTCCAGCCGGGCCAGCACCCACAATAATGACATGACCCATAGCTGCTGCCTGTTTGAGAGGGAATTTCTGGACTAACGGGGCGATCGTGGCGCTTTTTTGCGTAAGAGAGCAGGAGGGCGAGGGGGCGAGATTTTCAGCAGGGATATGAAGATGCTGGAAGAGCCAGACGGCAGGAAGATTGAAGAAATTGAAAGAGCGGGCAGCAATGCCATTGGGTGGCGTTAGGGCGATCGCAGGCAGAGTTCTCCAACTCATCCCAATCTTCCATCGCCAGCGGGTAGAACGATTCTGAGAGCTGACACCGCTATGGCGTTTCCTATTTCAAGGCGGCATGGCAGCGATTAACTCATCCCTCTGCCCCCCAGCCCCGGCGCTCCCTCGCCCCCCCTGCTTAACTATCTGCTCAGTCCCTTCTGCCTGTTAACCTCCCCTATCCCAGCCGCTTCAGAGTTCACAAAACTTCCGCGCATTATCAAACTCCACATCTTGCCAGGAGTAGGCAAAGTGGCTCACTGAATTGATTTCTGGCATACTCTGGCGAATGGCTTCCATCTGGGCTTCTAACGGGGGGCGATCGCGAATCGAGGCGCCCCAAGTCCCAGCGATCGCTGGCTTCACAAACTGACCGCCTTGGGGGCCAGCCACCGCCATCACCTGCCGAATCTCGTCCAAAATGCAGCCGGTATGACCGCAGACGCCATAGGCCATCGGGTGCCAGGTCATCCACGTGGGAAACCGATCCCAATATTGCAGGCGCGAGTCAAAGCCATTGCCCACCGCGCGGTTACCGCCAGGAAAAAACACCGCTCCCGTGCGGAGTCCTTCTTGTTGGGCAAGCTGCCCAGCGTCATCTAAAAAGTTCACTACGCCCTGTACGGCATGGGCCACGGCTAACCGCCATAGCTCATTTTCCAGGACGGGGCGCAGAGCCGTGGCTGACGCGCCACTGCTGTTAGATGGTTGTCGGCTTTGCCAGAGCGGCTCCGTTTCATTCGGAAACAAGCGCCCGACATCTTCTAAATCTTGATCGATCAGGTAGCCCCGGCTGATATAGCGCCGAATCAGTTCTTGTCCCTGATAGTTGCTGGCTCGCTGCAGCAATGAGTTACGCGAGGCATCTCCATAGATCCACAGATCAGCGACTTCACTCGCAACGGAGTAGGTGCCCGTGCCGCGAGGATAGCGCACGTAGTCAAACAAAATGCCTTGGGGCCGCCGCTCGGCGACTTCCTGCAGCATGACTTGAAAATCTTGCTGGGCCTGGAGACTGTAAGGATCGACAAACACTTCTTGGCTATTGCTGCTCTTACCGCTCGTGGCAAAGGTGTAGGAGCTTTGGCCCTGACCATTTGTCGCGAGAGTCTGTTGGCGATCGGCATTGAGGGTGTAAGAGTAGCCAAAGTTGAGCGTAAAGACCCAGGCATAGGTTTCGAGCCCGCGAGGCTTGCCCTTGGCGATCGCCTCGGCCAATAAATCGCGATTTTCGTAGCCTGCGGCCTTCACCACGGAAGGCCAGCGCGTGGGATTGTCAGCTGCCGGCAGTAAGACCGTGCCGCTATAAAAGGCTTCTAAATAGACTTGGTCGTAGCCCAGATTGGCAATGCGATCTAAAACCGCTTCTAAAATGCCAGGCTGCAAATCACAGGAATACAGCCTTAACCAAACTGCCTGGTCGCGCGGCCAGGTAGCGTTACGGCAGTTCGCCAGCGCACGGGCATGCTCCGCCACGAGCGCTTCATACTGACTGCGGGCTTGTTCATTGCCCTGTTCAAACACCGCCCGGCGTAGCGTCTCTTTGCGGGTCGCGTCGGCTTGCGAAATTTGACAGTAACGGTTGAGCTGCAGGGCCTGGGCCCGCGCAGGGGTGAGCGGCACAAATACTGCCAACAAGAGGGCCAACAACCCTACTCGCCACTGACCCATTGCCCATAACATTGACGTTAGCTGCATCGGAGAAATGGTCATCTCGCTATTCGTGTCCTCAAGCTCCCGCAAGTGTAGAAGAAGCGTCAATAAGTTACCAGGGGGTATCGAAAGGAATCTGTGATCCCCATCGATACGTTCCCCAATGGTGACGATTTTGACTCGGCGACGTTCCTGATGGGGGCCAGCAATTTTGCGGGTTGACTCAGTTCACATGGACTCAGTTTATTTGGCCTCGGCCCACGGGTGGAGCGTTACCCTGGCGTGGGTCAATCCGGCGACGTTGCGTTGTCTGAGGCTGCTTCATCTTCTTCTAGAAACGCTAACAGCGTGCCCAATCGCATGCGTTGAATGTAGGGCCAGCCACCGTTAAGCTCGATGTCTCGCAGCAGGGCATAGAGTCGCTGGCGATTGGTGGGCAGCGTCTCTTGAAACCACTCATCGCGAATGTAGCCGTGTAAAAGTTCTAACAATCGCAGCAGCTCTAACAGCGCAATCTCATCGCCCTGGCGATCGCGCCCCGCTTGCTCAATCGATCGCGCTAGCCTTTGCAGCTCCGGCGGCAACTTTTCTAGGTCTAAGGCAACGTGATCGCCCATTGGTATTACACTCCCATCCAGCCTTCAAACACACCCTCATTACTCTATCGGTTTCTTTCGCCGCGATCGGGAGATTAATCTTGTTTACAATTCTTCAGGTTTGCCGGAGAATCTAGCTGGTCTTCTGTGCTGGGGGGCTAAGCCATGTAGAATGCAAACTTGAGGCTTCACGTGGCACTTATCGGCGGATTATTCTCATCTCACAACACCCGGTTTGGGTCAGTGTTTATGAGGATGCCTTCGGTCAGGATTTTGATTGATCCCCGGTCATTTTGTTGCAAATTGACCGGGGATAGCGGTGAGCGCTGAAGGGTCGAGTCCACCAAAGCCTGCTTTTATAGTCTGTAATTACAGAACTCACATAGAGACTCTATTGCTTTTGAGGTTGACCATGAGGTATCGCGCGCTCGTTGCTGCTTGCTTGGCAGTATGCCTGGGATTTCTAACTGCTTGTAGTGGCGGCCCCGTGGCCACTGCCGACGTTCCCCTAACCTACGATGAAATCCGTAATACTGGGCTAGCAAACAAGTGTCCTCAGCTGTCTGAAGCGGCTCGGGGCACCATCGAGATTTCAGGTGACAAGGCTTATCAAATTGCCGGTCTGTGTTTAGAACCCACTAATTTCTTCGTCAAAGAAGAGCCGACTAACAGCCGCCGGGAAGCGGAATTCATTCCGGGTAAATCGCTCACTCGCTACACCTCCTCTCTGGATCAGGTGCGCGGGCAGCTGCGGCTTGAAGGTGACGGCAGCCTAACGTTTTTAGAGAAAGACGGCATGGACTTTCAGGCCATTACCGTACAGCTACCGGGTGGCGAGCAAGAGCCGTTCCTGTTCACTATCAAAGGGTTGACGGCTCGGTCTCAAGACGGCCTTAACGCCATCACTACCTACACTGATTTGAAAGGTAGCTATCGAGTGCCCTCCTACCGCACTTCGAATTTCTTGGATCCGAAGGGTCGGGGTTTGGCCACCGGCTATGACTACGCGGTGGCGCTACCGGGCAGTGGCGATAGCGAAGAACTCCGCCGGGAAAACATGAAGGCGTTTGACATTGGCCAGGGTGAAATCGCGCTGATGATTTCTAAGGTCGATGCGGCAACGGGTGAAATTGCCGGCACGTTTGAAGCGTTGCAGCCCTCAGATACTGATATGGGCACGGCAGAGCCGGTCGATATCAAAGTTCAAGGCATCTTCTACGGCTATGTCGAAGAAGGGTTTGAAGCCGCTTAAATCGTTAAGCGATCGCTCTGAGATGCTGACTTAATTGATTTGACTTAAGGGAGGTTAGCTAACCTCCCTTTTTTTATCGCCCTTGAATTTGAAGAGTGATCTTGGGGCTCCTCAACAGCGATGACTGTGCGCCTTTACTGGCGCTTACCGACATAACGGCAAATCCTCAGGGGCGTCGAAATTTGAGCGTCGGCAATTCTGCTGCTCGGCCACTCTAGCCATTACGTCGAGCACAATCACCGATTAGAGGGCTTATCATCGAAGCAATCCGGACACACGCCTCAGCGGCTCCCTGAGCATTTGCCATGACGACCCAGATGGCCGAGAATACGGCTCCCTTCGATCGCCCTCCGCAGCGAACCCTTGACGGCCCCAAGGCGAAGGGACTGCGACGCACCCTCCGCCTGCTGCGTTTGATACTGCGGCCCACGCAATATCTGGACGACAACGTGCGGCGCTATGGCCCGATGTTTCAGATTGGGGGCGACAGTTCGTCCCCGCTGGTTTATGTCGGCGACCCAGAGGTGGTGCGAGAGATTTTTCTACTGGATGGGACTCAGGCCCTGTCGGCACCGACGAATGCAGTGCTGCAGGTCATGGTGGGTGAGCATTCTATTCTGCTGCTGGACGGTGCGCCTCACCAGCGGCAGCGCAAATTACTGATGCCGCCCTTCCATGGCGATCGCCTACGCACCTATGGGCACCTGATTAGCGACATCACCCGCCAAGTAAGTGCCGATTGGCAACCGGGCCAGTCGCTGCTGGCGCGACCGCCGATGCAGGCACTGACGCTAGGGGTGATTTTGCAGGCGGTGTTTGGCTGGCGCGAAGGAGCACGACTGGCAGAGCTGCAGCGGCTCATGGGTACCCTGCTCGATTTCTTTGCGACCCCGATTAGTGCGAGTTTTCTCTTTTTTCCGGCGCTGCGAAAAGACTGGGGCGCGGCGAGCCCTTGGGGGCGCTTTGTGGCCCTGAGAGAACGGGTACGGCAGCTGATTTATGCCGAGATTCGCGATCGCCGAGCCGACTTGGCCCAGCCCGATGTTGACTCTCACGCCAAGACCGATATTTTGACCCTGCTCCTGCTGGCCAGGGATGAACAGGGTCAGGCCATGACCGATGCCGAACTGCACGACGAGATCGTCACTCTGCTGCTAGCCGGTCATGAAACCACCGCCTCGGCGCTGGTGTGGCTGCTGTACTGGATTCATTATTTGCCCGAGGTGCAGCAAAAGTTGCAAGCAGAACTGGCGGCACTGGGGCCTCAGGCTGACCCGATGGCGATCGCGCAACTGCCCTACCTGACTGCCGTGTGCCAAGAAGCCTTGCGGATCTATCCCATCACCCCGACCACCTTTGCCCGCGTACTGCGTGAACCGATCACCCTGGCGGACTATGACTTTGCTGCAGGCACAGCGCTTTTGCCTGCCACCTACATCATTCACCAACGCCCCGACCTGTATCCTCAGCCGCGCGAGTTTCGCCCTGAGCGATTTTTAGAGCGACAGTACGCCCCTCACGAATATCTGCCCTTTGGCGGCGGCCATCGGCGCTGCATCGGCTCCGCCCTCGCCATGATGGAACTGAAGATTGGCATCGCGACGCTGCTGCAAGACTTTGCGTTGGCGTTGCCCGACAGGCGGCCTGTACTTCCTGCTCGCCGCGGTTTGACCCTGGCCCCGCCCGCCTCAATGCGGCTCCAGGTGAAGTCGCAGCGGCATTCTACGCCAACCAGCAACCTCTAGATATCGACCAGACCAGACTCCTGGTTGAGCCATCTGACTGGCTGCGCCAATAGTCGTGTCTGTGTTTTTTAGCGACTAAATAATATATGTTCAACGTCAGATTTGATGGATGACATCCCACCTGACCGCAGTTATTTAGCAGAGCTGACGGATAATATCGACTTCTACAGGCGTTATATCGCAATGACCCCATCGCAGCCTGAAAACGGCAAAGTCTTATATTGACTAACCGGTGGTGGCATCAACGCGAAATATAGCCGGTCGTTGCGATCGCCCTATCGATAAAAGCGTGATCGCGTTTTGAGATGTATTCACGGAGATCGCGCAGCGTGCCTGTATCCAGTCCAGGTGAACGGCCTGAATGAGCTTCCTCAGGGCAGAATTCCCATGACTCCCTTGGTTGACTGAGATCTGCTGCGGTATCCCCGTTGTGTCGCTAGGTTGCCAAAGCCAGACTCAGCGCTTTTGGGTAAGCGTCATCGCGTTGAGGTCTCCGATATCATAGGGGCAAGGGCTTGATTGAGGGCCGCGATCGCGGCCTCCAGTGTCAGCTTTGGCTGCGACCAGGCAATCGTCCAAGTGCCATCGCTGCCGAGGATTTCGAGATCGCTATGGATGGGCGGTTTGCCCAACACATCCATCAGTTGTCGAGCCAAAATACAGTGACTGGTCACGTTAGTAATGACCGCGATCGTAAGCAGATCCTCAGAATCCGCGATCGCTTCCTGAAAAACAGTTTTAATCTGCATGACATCCCTAGCTAAAGATTTGTCAGTCAATGCATCAGGTATGGTCAAAATTTATTTTTGGCGGTTGAGAGTTCAACCGCCCGACTGAGAACTGATGTGCTGCTCTTTACCGATCAATTGAGACAGCCATCACAATCCATCACACTTTCCCGAGACCGCTCGGAAATATCTATCGTCATCTTAGGGCAAAGCTTGGGAAGCGATAATCTCTGAAATCGAACCATCAGCGGAGTGCTGTCTTCGAGGGTTTATGGTGAACTATTTCAGCTAATATTTTGTTCTGATACATACAAAATATCGAGATAAAAGCCGCCATTTTGACGTCTTTTTAAGAACAGTCAAAAAGCGTGTTTTTATTTATGAGTTTCTTGATTCGATTTTGCGGATCCAGATGATCTTAAGAGAACTTGAATAGAGTCAATTTTGAAGTCATTCATACAGAATACTCATGCGCGATCTTTCCTAATGATGCAGTCGGGTATTGTTCTCACAGAGGATCTTCGCCATGCAAATCGTTGGGTTGCTCAGCAAGTTTGATCAGTGCGTTTTGAATATGGCTCTGATTCATCTCTGCAATACCGAAAGCCATGTGGGGCAAGAGATGCGCCGTCAATACAAGGCGTGGAAAGACAATAGTGACGACCCGGTGCACAACCCCTGGCTAGATATTCACCGGTTCACCATCTACATCCCTCACCCCGATCAAGATTACGAAGACATTACCCTCGCAGACGGGCTCACCGAGGGGTATAACATTGAGGTCGAACCGGTCAAAGACCGCAGTAGCCTGATTTACGACATTCCCCAGGGCGGACATTTTGTGGCGGTAATGAAGCAAAAGCAAGTGGACGGTGACTTTGCGATTGCGGCTACTGGAGTGTTTGTGCGCTCCCTAGCAGTACTTAGTCTGGACGTGGTAGTTGATATTGCTCAAGGCGAGACTCAGCCCATTGTGATCAAGCATCCAATCATTCGCGACTATCCCCAAGATTGGGAAACGAAGCTCCGGTCATTTTTGCAGCAGGAACTCAGTGACGAAGCTTTACCGCGCCTGGTGGGATATGTCGATCGCAGCTTGAATGATGATTACCGCTCGCCGCGATGGTATGAGGTGCACCAGGCAGGCGATGGTTTGTTGACCCTTTGACCGATAAGGTTCATTCAGCTTTGGTGCCATTGCTTGCTGACGGCATGGTCAGCACGGGGACGGGGACGGTCTAGTCGACGGTGCCACCGTGGCTCGATGGTGCTAGGCCGGGCTGCTTGGCACCATGGTCATTCAATGTGCGCAATCCTGACTCTTGGCAGGGACTTGGCCCATCGTCAGGCGGGCGTCGCAGACCTCGCCTATCGGGGTTCACCTTACTGAATAAGTCGGGGCGGAACTCGTAACGCCACTTGATCTTTGGCCGGGTCGGGAACCGTGCTGCATCGCCACCGCTCCGACTACAGGGGAGCTTGAGAATGCCTGTTTGCTTAGAGTGAACGTCGCAGCAGATCTAGAGCGGAACAGCAACTGAGGTGCCGAATCCAGTCGCGTCCTCGCAGATTGCCAAATCGGTAGGCCTGACTACTCACCTGCCCCTCAGGCCCGGCGATGCCAATATAGACGAGGCCCACGGGCTTTTCGGCAGTGCCACCCCCCGGCCCGGCGACGCCGGTAATGCCGACGCCCCAATCTGTCCCTAAGCGCGCCCTGACGCCGGTTGCCATTTGCTCGGCGACGGGAGCGCTGACCGCCCCCAGCGTGTCTAGCACGGAGGGCGATACGCCCAAAAGCCCAATTTTGACGGCGTTGTCATAGGAGATGATGCCCCCCATGAAGTAGGCTGAGCTGCCTGCTACTGCGGTCAGCATGTGACCCAAGCCCCCCCCGGTGCAAGATTCGGCCACGGCCAGGGTTTGACCGGTTTGGCGAAGGCGATCGCCGACAACCGATGCCAAGGTGTCATCATCGCTGCCGTAATAGGGGCCGGGGGCCAGTTTGAGAATCTCGTCGGCCACTGGCTCAATCAGGGCGATCGCGGCGGCTTCAGACGCGGCGCGGGCGGAGATGCGCAGCTTGACGGTGCCCTGACTGGCGTAGGGGGCGACGGTCGGATTGTCTCGGTTAAATAAATGATTAACCTGCTCGGCCAGATCAGATTCGCCAATGCCCCAAAACTTAAGCGTGCGGCTGTAGATGGGGTCGGCGGCCCAGCCTTCGTCTTGCAGGTAGGGCACGGCGGTTGTTTGCCACATGACGTGCATTTCTTTGGGCACCCCCGGAAAGGTCATCAGCACCAAACCGGGACGCGGTTCCCAAATGATGCCGGGGGCACTACCAGCCGGGTTAGGCAGCACATCAGCCCCCTGGGGAAGCAACGCCTGCTTGCGATTGCTGGCGGCCATCGTACGACCGCGCCGCTCATATTTTTGCTGAATGTCGGCGATGACTGCCGGGCGTTCTGCTAGTGGGGCGTCAAAGAAGTCGGCCAGAGTTTCATGGGTGAGGTCATCGGGGGTGGGGCCGAGTCCGCCGGTGAATAACAGCAGGCGCGATCGCTCGCAGGCGATCGCCACCGCTCGCTGAATCCGTAAGGGATTGTCGCCCACCACAGTTTGGTAATAGTGGGAAATGCCGAGCTGGGCTAATTCCTGAGCGAGAAACTGAGCATTGGTGTTGACGATGTCACCGAGCAGGAGTTCGCTGCCCACGCATATAATTTCTGCACTGCCCTTCATGGGTTGCTGTTATCTCTAATGAAGACCGCCCTCATGACCAACCGGCTGGCGCGGCATGGCATGATGAAGGGCACTGAGACGATAATTCTATCGGTGATCGCCCAAAAATACCCGCCATCTACCCTTTGATCCTACGGTAGCCACTTCTGACGACTTTGTCTGTGCGCGTATGAAACTCTTTGTGCCTCAGATTTCTCCATCCTTTGGCGGGTGGTTGGGGGGCGGTTTGTTCTTCAGAACCATCGTCGCTTTGCTGTTGCCCGTCGGTTTTGATGAGGTTTACTACTACCTCTACAGCCGTCATCTCGCCTGGAGCTATTTTGACCACCCGCTGATGGTGGGGCTGACGACGGGCTTGGGCTGGTGGACGACGGGCTTGATCCTGCCCCTGACGCTGCGAGTGGGGGCGCTGGGGCTGTACACCTTGAGTCTGGGCCTGCTGTATCTCACGGCGCGGCACCTGTTTGACGAAAAAACGGGGATGCTGGCACTGGCAATTGGCTCCCTCTCGCCGATTTTGTGGATCGCCTTTGGCGTGCTGACCTCACCGGATAACGGTCTGATCTTTTTCTGGACGCTGACGTTGCTGTTAGCGGCGTGGGAGTTTATTCCCCATCGCTTTTCTTCTACGTCAAGTTTGAGCACTGCTAACTACCAGCCGAGTTACCGCATTGCGCTGATCGGTCTCACCGTGGGGCTGGCCTGCCTGAGCAAATATCACGGGTTTGTGTTGGGCGCGGGGCTGCTGGGGTTTTGTCTGACCAGTCGGCGCAGCCGCAGAGCGTTAACCTCACCGTGGCTGGCGATCGCGGTTCTGCTATTTGGACTGACGCTGCTGCCGTTATGGGTTTGGAATGGCCAAAATGAGTGGTTTTCGTTCCGGTTTCACCTGTTTATGCGGTTTGAGGGCGACGGCATGCCCAACCCCTACCGTGTTCTAGACGCGCTCGGCACCTGGCTGCTGGGCATGGTTTACCTGTTTCCCGCGATCGGGGTGCCGCTGTGGTGGAGCACCGGACAATCACTACTGTTGCATATTCAAACCTGGCTGCAGCCGCCGCTGACGGGCGGTGAATGGGTGGCCCGCGATCGCCTGGCGCTGATTCTCTGGCTATCTTTGCCCATTGCGGTAGGGTTTACGCTGCTGGGGGGCAAGCAGGCAATTTTTCCGGCTTGGCCGGCACCGGGCTTTTGGGGTTTAACGCTGCTGCTGGCCCACAGCGTCACCCGTTGGCGGGTGGTGATAGTGCGGCGCTGGCTTTGGGGCACGGGACTATTTTTAGGCACGCTGGTGCTGGTCGCGCTGCTGCATCTCTCGGTGGGCCTTTTGCAAAAGCCGGGCAATTTTAGCCTGTTGGGGGGCTGGGTGCCGGTGGCACAGGATGGTTCGACGGCGCTATTGGATGTAGGGCAGCTGCGATCGCGCTTTGCCCAAACCCCAGAGCTGCAGCAAGCTCTGGCAAACTCAGACTTTATTTTTACCGATGAGTTTTATCTCTCGGGCTATGTTGATATGGCCTTGCATCCGCTAACGCCACAGCCGATTACTTGCTTTAGTCAAGACCCGCGCGGCTTTGCCTTTTGGGATGAGTCGACGACCTGGTTGGGGCAAACTGCTCTGTATGTGACGCTGCAGAGTTTGCATGGCGATCGCGACGCTTTGGTCGCAGAGTTTCAGCCTTATTTTCAAACCCTAGAGCCGATGGCTGAGGTACCTCTCACCCGCGGTGGAACTGTTACCGATACTGTGCTGGTTTACCAAGCCAGCGATATGCAGCAGGTTTACGAGTATCCCTATCCCTAGGAGATTTCTGCCGCCGAGCGATCGCCCCCTGCACCGGTCTACTTTTTTCGCGTGCCGATGCTGAAGCTGAAGAATTATCCTGATCTGGTGCTCGCCCTCACGTTCCAAGAAATTGCCGCTGGTGAAGGCTGGGGAGCGATCGCCCTTCTTGATGTCTCACCGCCCGAGATCGTGGAGCGCAATGATAGCGACCACCTACGAGTCACAGTTGCTTGATCGCCTCTTTCATTTCATCGCCAGCGATCTCAACAAACGATGATAGCGATCTCGGAGCACAATTCTGGGAAGTACTTGGTGACAACTGTGCTGGGGATTTCCTACAGGCATAAGTTTTTCTGGAGGCGCAATCGCACTGCCGAACCTATAGCTTCAAAGGAATCGCACTATTTATTCTTCCTTCTTCAAGCACAATTCTCTCACATATAACTTAAGTTTTCCGAGTAAATCAGAAAATGAATCAGCTACCCAAAAGGCATTTTCGTCATCAGATGAACACTCAAAATATCTTGCACTATCCCAATAGTAAACCTTCCAATCTGACATATCCATAAGTAATGCGTTTCCTCCCGAATCTAATCCAATCGCTAGAAACGCATCACCTAAATCATCGGAGAGTTCTTCTCGCCATTCCTGAATGTCATCGTGAGGTCTTCCGATGCCCAAGAAGCGATCAACCAATGTTTTGTCATGACAGTCTGGAATCGTTAGAACTTGGTACTCTGGCTCACCTCCGTTGTGGTGAATCAGAAAATTGCGATAGTCCTGTGGAAGTGTACAACCAATTTCCTGTTCTAGTTTAATGAGAGCTTCCATAGAAAGTGGCGGTGTATTGTCTTTAACGAACTTCATTGCGCTAATTGCCTCTCTTCTTAACTGACACTCCGCCTCTATGTTTGATTTTGAGGAGATCGCGGATTTGCAGGGGTGGTTGGCGCAGCAGCGAACTGCTGAGGAGTGATAATGATCCCGGAGTCGCCCTCACGTTCCAAGAAATTGCCACCGGTGAAGGCTGAGGAGCGATCGCCCTTCTTTTGTTTCACCGCTAGCGATCGCAGGACGCAATTATGGAAAGCGTTTTGTGGCAAATGCGCTAGCGATGCGTGTTTGTCGTAAATCTCTTGACTACACTTTATATCGCACCGCCACAGATCGCGGGGGGCCATTATTAGGAGAGCTTAGTAATCAATGTGCAGGCAATCGCCTGCGAGACACAAATTTCTCATTGAGAACAGCAAAGTACTCTATCGATCATGGATAATTTTTGAAGCTGGCCAAAGCTTTCGTAGACAATATGATTGAGAATATTTCTACAGAGTGATGGCACTGATTGTTCGTCATATCTTGAGTTTCCAGTAAGTAGGTGGACAGAATTAATGGGCATCTCGGAAACAGCACTGCAAGGCTTTCAGAATCTCAGAGCTACGTTCAATTGCGGCCATGTACTTATCGGTCTGGTTTGAGGAGAGGAAAGATCATTCTAGAGATCTATAACTGAGCTGACAGATATTTTTGAGGCTATGGCTATTAATTGTAAACAGATCGGATTATCATTTACGTCTTGAGCGAACCCAAATTGTAAGCCATCTTCATAACCTTGATTGTTCACCATATTCCAGTACCAACGAATGTGCTGTCCGTATGCCCCCTCCCAAATTTTGTGGGGCATAAATTGGCTCAATTCCTCGCTTATTTGAGGATGTCTCTGATCAACGAAAAGGGTGTCATCTTCCTGATTGAAATAGATATATACATCACTTTTACTGAATTTTAGAAATATCAATTCAATAGCGACTTGCTCAGAAGAGCGAAAATATTTGACCTCGAGCAAGACCTCTATCGCTTCGATAACTCTCTCTAAAACGTGCTTTTCATGCATCTTGAAAGAACTCCATAGATTACGGTTTTACTTTCCTCCGTACTTCTGCCGCTTTTTGGAAGCCTGCTTGATGATTTTTAAAGCTGTGTCAGCATCCTGATCTCCTTTGGCAGCTCGATTGGCTATTTCTCCAACACTAGTTTGCTTCAAATCTGTTGGAATTTGGTTGACTTGGCTGGCTCGTCCTCCTCCTCTATTGCGAACTGCTTCAGCTGCTGGAACGTCTTTAAACTCTCCTAAGTTTCTAATTGCACGCTTGCCTCCTGGTGTAAGGCTTACCTCATCATCACCAGTGCTTTCAAAATAAGGTGGCGAGACTGGATAATCGTCTTTACTTCCAGGGAGACAGACGCCACCTTCCTCAAAGTCGGGGATTGGGCCATCATGCACCGTATGCTTAGGCCCCGAAGTTGCAGGAGCGCCATGGGGAGGGAGTTGATTTTCTATTTGAGGCGCGTCGCTAGGACCTCCTGGGAACGGTAGTCTTAGTGGACCACGCTCTTCTTCCGGCAGTCTGCTGATAGTCGGGAGAGCATTAACACCAGGGCACCTCGATTAATTGAAAAAGCAGTCTCAATATGAGA
>ERZ1740060.366-NODE-366-length-29087-cov-23.747072_pt1 | contig 29087 bp, 29 predicted proteins | sample MGYA00581743_ERZ1740060 | MGnify/ENA primary metagenome ERZ1740060 (study PRJEB43018, sample SAMN04849235) | marine metagenome | isolation source: floating plastic debris | place: Pacific Ocean | collected 2008-08-27 | study: EMG produced TPA metagenomics...
TTCCAGAAGGGCAACGACAACACCGCCGCTACGTTGCAGGAAGGCACCGGCAACCAATCGTTCATCAACCAGGGCAACGAAACGGTCAACGTTGAGTTGGCAGCGATCAATGGCGATGTGTTTGGTGGCGGTCTGCCGACGGGTGCCATCGTTTCGGGCTCTTCCGTCGGTTCGCTTGGCGCGGTCGGCAACTCGGCAGCCAGCTTGCAGCTGGGTGCAAACAACCGTTCGGCCATCGTGCAGACTGGATCTGGCAACGAAGCGGTCAACTACCAGAGCAACCGCTAAAACGACCCCTCTTTCTTCCCCAGAAAAGAGCCGGTCCGGGGCATCTTGTCCCGGACCAACCCCGTTTAAAAAGGCCACCACCATGCGGCTGCGTCCCCTTATACTGGCTGGCATCCTTGCAACCTTTGCGGCACCCGCGCTGGCGCTGAGTTGCCAAATCCGGTTCTTAACTGAAGGTGAATATGTTACTTTAGAGGCTGTTGTGAGTTCCGACAGTCCTGCCGAGGGTTCCTATGTGATGGGAGTTACTACGGTCACGGGGTCTAATTCTTCGACCTCGATGCAAGGCGGGCCCGTCGTCATCAGTCACTCTGAAGGCCCTATTTTATTGGCCAAATCCGTTCATCGGATCACAGAGCAGACCAGATTGACGGCGCAGTTAACGATTGAAGCAGACGATATGAGAACAAGTTGTAAGGCAAACACTGACTCGGTTGAGGATATTTAAGATGCAGGGACCACACAGACCCCTAAATGCCCTGACTGCCATCGCAATTTTCGCCTTGAGCAGCCCGGCGATTGCTCAAAACATTGATTTTCGTGTCGAAAATATCACACTCGAACAGACCGTTTCGACAGGTCAGGCTTTGAACCCCAACGTCTTCTCAAACTCTGATGCATCGACGCCAACCGGCTCGACAAGTGTGATCTTGCAGCGCGGTGACAACAACCAGGCGTCCTCTGGCGTGTTCAACAGTCAGGATGCAGCCACCGCAACCTTGCAGATTGGCGATCAAAACACCGCCGTTGCCGCGATCATTGACAGCCCCGGCTCGACAATTGCGCAGGTCCAGATCGGCACAAACAACACATCCTTGATCGGCATCGTCGGAGGCAGCGACAACACCGCCGCCACCGCGCAGATCGGATCAAACCAAACAGCCCGCATCGGGCTGCAAAATTCGACAGGCACAACCGTTACGTTCGGACAGGCCGGGCGCAACCACAATGGCGGCATCGTTATCAAGAATGCGCCGCGCGGCACCCGGATCCGGGTTGATTAAGCAAAGGATACTTTGATGACACGTCTTGCAGTCACGCTCATCGCTCTTTTAGGCACCGCCGCACCGCTTGCCGCGGGCGATCTGATTTACCGCCCCGTCAATCCGGCTTTCGGCGGGCCTGCAAACAATTTCGACTACCTGGTTGGCACGGCGCAGATCCAAAATCAGCATCGGCCCGAGCAAAGCAGTGGTGGCGGCGGTGGTGGGGGCGTTCCCAACATCTCGTTTCCGGATATTTCCATCGATTTGGGCGGCGCGCTTGGCTCTGCCACACCCCCAACAACAACCCCTGCAACAAGCAGCGGATCGGGCAGTTAGTTAAAGCGGTGGGGGCATCGCTTTACCGGACCTTCCAATAGAAGAGGGCCGGGTGAGATAGGGACTTAGTATTATGAAGCTTAAATTTGTTTACCTGGCTGCGGCAGCCTGTTTTTCGCTTGCCGCCTGCGACCCCAATGCCATCAACATCGTGAACAGCTACGATGATCCCACTCGAACCGAAACCACACGGATCGGAGGATCACTTGCCCTGCTGCCAGGCCCGCAGCGCAAGGTTGATATTGCGGTCTATGCCTATGATGACCAAACCGGTCAGCAAAAACCGGAAGACAATTTCTCGAGCTTTTCCAAAGCGGTAACCCAAGGTGGACAAGCCATTCTGATCGACGTTCTCAAGGATGTCTCGGGCGGGCAATGGTTCAATGTCGTCGAACGGGGCGGCTTGCAGAACCTGCTGACCGAACGCCAGCTGATCGACCAGTCCAACGCGACCTACCGGGGCACGACGCGTTCGGTCCTGCCACCGCTACGCTTTGCGGGCATTATCCTGGAAGGCGGCATCGTCAATTACGACAGCAACGTCAAAACCGGCGGTCTTGGCGCGCGGTATCTGGGTATCGGCATGTCGACGAAATACCGCCAAGACATCGTGACTGTCGCATTGCGGACCGTGTCCGTGAACTCGGGTGAGGTGCTGACCTCGGTCACAACCGAAAAGACCGTCTACTCAACCCTTGTGGATGCAGGCGTGTTCCGGTTTGTCGGCGTTGATGAACTGCTTGAAATCGAAGCAGGCACCACCGCAAACGAGCCTGTCGGGCTTGCCGTTCGGCAGGCGATGGAGCTTGCGGTCTATTCGCTGATCGTTGAAGGCGCGGCCACGGGTGTGTGGAATTTCGGTGACCGATCCGAAGGTCGTCGCCACATTCAGGCCTATCGCAGCGGTGGCGTCGTCTATGCGCGCAAAGGTGCGGCCGATGTCGAGGGCTGATCGCCGATGGGCCTGGAGTTTGATCTTTGGGCTGCTCATGACCCCTGTGTCGGGCCACGCACAAACGCTGTCCTTTCCCGAACCGATTTCGCAGACACCGTTTCAGGACTGGCTGGTCGAGTGCTTTGAAACCCCGCGCGCGGCGAACGATTGCCAGGCTTTTCAGCGTGTGACGATGAACAATGGCACAGCCATCGCGATGGTCGTGACCTTTGCGTATATCACGCCCGAACAGCTTGAGATCCAGATGGCCCTGCCCCTTGGCCTTGACATCACCCAAGGCGCACGCTTTGCCGTCGGGCCCGATTATACAACAACCGTGCCGATCAATCGCTGCACCCAGCAAGGGTGTCTGGTTGAAGGCGCCGTTGGCGTTGATCTTGCAGCCAAGTTCCAAAGTGGTCAGCAGGCCACTGTGACTGTCGTTGTGCCTGGACGTGGCGATTTTCAGGTTCCGTTTTCGCTAAATGGTCTGAACGAGGCCCTCGCCACGATCCGACCGCAGGCCCCCGAAGCCGCGCAGACAGATCCAACGGCAGATCAAATTGTGCCGCCGCAAGACACGCGTGACGCGGACACGTCGCTGGCACCGGTCACGGGCGGAAACTAAAGCGCCACAGCAGCCGGGTTCGAACCCGCACGGCCCAATTTTCTAGTGTGTATAGATCATGGAAAGCGCCCCGCCGCTGCCGCTAGACTGCGTTTAATATATAGATTTTTTCATTATTTTCCTTGTGGACCCGTCATGCGCCGCCCCGCACATACAACAGCCATGTTCCGGCGACAGATCGCGCTTTTTCAAGCGATGATCGTCTCGGCCGCCGTGTGCCTGATTGTGATCGCCGGGACTGATGCGTTTAACATCGTGCTTGATGGCCACGGCATCGTCCGGCCTCTTTTGTGGGTCATGCTGTGCCCAATGCTGCTTATCATGGCGATCTATTACCGCTTTACGCTGTCTGGCGCAGTCGCCAGCTTTGAGATCTCTGTGCTGATCCTGCTGACCTTGCTGTCGTTTCTGTGGAGCCTTGATCCCTCCAACACGATCGAGCGCGCCATCCCACTGATCGTCACCACGTGCTTTGCCTTCATGATCGCCAGCATGACGTCGCAACGCAGCCTCATCCTGCTTTTGGCCGCAACATGCTGTGTGATGATGTTCCTGAGCTTGGCCAGTATCGCGATTTTCCCTCAAGCGCGTGGCACACCGCCATGGGACACCACATGGCGCGGTATCTTTAACCACAAGAACGGCATGGGCGCGGCAAGTGCGCTATCGCTCTTTATGACATACGCTGCGATGAAACTGTCATCAGGCAACACCCGGCGGCTATTTTTGGCGGGCTTTGTGGCGTCCATCGCTTTGCTTTACGCCTCCGAGTCGCGCACCGCGCAATTTGTCGGCCTGTTTTCGTTCATCGCAATCTATCTGGCATTTTCAAATCCGCGCAAACCGCTGTCTTGGGCGTTGGGATACTGGCTCGCATTTTGCGGGTTGCTGGCGTCGGGCACCCTTCTTTTGGGCTCCAGTCTGGCCGATCCAATCTTCGCCCTGATCGACCGAAAGCCAACCCTGTCCAGCCGGATCCCCCTTTGGGAGTTGCTGTGGCCCTACATTCAGGATCGGTTCTGGCTGGGCTACGGATACTCGGCCTTCTGGTACGACAGCTCCCCCTACCCGCCCATTATAGCCAACCACCCAAGCCTGCGGTTCCAACCGTTCTATTCCCATAACGGACTGGTCGAGGTTTGGCTGCATATCGGCTTTGCGGGCGTTGCCCTGCTGACGCTGCTCTTTCTGCGGTTGGGCTACGCGTTTTATCTGTGCATGCGCTATCTGAGCAATCCGATCTGCATGGTCATACTGCTTGTGGTGGTGATTAACTTTTTGATGTTGAACATCACCGAAGGCACCGTGCTCGATCGCAAAAGCATCATCTGGATGATCTTTGTCGCTGCGGTGACAAAAACTTTCATCGTCGCGCGCTCGGTTCTTCAATCCAAGGGGACGCCTTCATGAGTATGCAATCAGATGCCCTCCCTGCGACCGTGACATTTCTGCCATTCCGGTATGCATCCAAATGCAAGCGAAACAAGCAAAATGGCCTGCCATTCGTGCTTGATAATGTGCTTGATGATTTGCTGATCCTGCTGTTGGCCTTTGTGCCGTTCAGCGCGCATCCTTTGCTCACCGGGCTGGCCATCGCTGCCTTTCACACCTCGCTCTGGATCATCTACGAGGCCGGGTATGTCGAGAATGATCGCATCTCGGCACGGGCTGAAAAGCAAGTCAAAGTGGCGGCAAACTTTCACGCAATGTCGGATGCCTATTCCGAAAAAGCCGCGTGGATCTGGGCCGCTGTGGTGGGTTATCTGGGCGCCTGCCTGACAGCCCTGATCTGGTCTGGCGACACAAGCTTTGATATCGAAACATCGCTTTGGATTGCGGCAGTATGGGCTGTTGTCCTGATCGCCCTCCGGGCAACTTATGTGCTTTACAACCGGGTCGACAAAATGACCCGTGTGATGCTGTATCTGCCGCTCCAGCTTATAAAATACGGGTTTCCAGCCCTTTTTGTTGCACTTCCCGCCGCCGGAGCGGCCGCAATTGGGGCCCAGATCAGCCGGCGCTGGATGCCTTACATCATCTACCGGTTCAGCAACAAGAAACCCGAAAAGTTTCCGGCCCGGCTGATCCGGTTGGTCACCTTCGTGTCGCTTTGGGTGCTGCTGCTGCCCAGTGCGCCGCTTGTGCAGCACCTGCTGCTGGGCGCGCTGATCGGTGGTTGGCTGCTGGTACGCAGCGCCACCCAGATCCGCCTTTTTGTAAGCAATGCACAGCCCGTTAGCAAAGACAGCTGGGTCCACCGTAAGTAAGCCGATCAGCGCGCGCCCAAACAACCCACCACAACGACGACGTTTACTCCTTTGATGCGGTGAACGCGTGCTGCGGTACCCCAAAAACTGCGATGCAGTTTAGGCGGATTATCGCTAACGAATTCTTCAGATTTTAGGCGCAAGCATGATTTCGCGGAACGCAGCGTGAGATCAGTTTTTTATTGCTTTGAGATGACAAAAAATCCTATGCGCAAAGCCTGTTAGACAGAAATCACAGGCAGAAAAGCTAAACCGCAATTTGATACATCCGTTGATTGTCCCGACAATTGGCACATTTTTTAGATAACCGCGTTCAGCCAAAAAGAAGATCGAGACACCCATGGCAGTAAAATACCTTATCGCAGGCCCGCTGCTGTTCATCGCTTTTATGGCGTTTTTCTCTTTCTTTCTAACGCTTTGGCCCGCTATTTTTGCTGCGTGGCTTTGCGCCAGTATCGGCGTGATCGGTTATATCTGGATCGCATCGCGGGCCGACAAGGCCAAAGTGCACAAGGCAAAACCCGTCGCAAGCGAAGAAGCCGCCGAGTAAGGTGAGCGCTTGATCCAAGCAGCAACAGACGCCGATTGCAACACTTTTAAGGCCAAAGTGATTCGCTTTTTCCAGCCGCTTGAATCATCTTCAAACCAGCCAAAACAGCCCGCCCAGATCGCACCTGTTTTAGCTATTGCTTGTATGAACTAGGCTCTTACCCAAACAGACTAGACGGGCGGACGCTGTGCTTGTCTGCTAAGCATTTTTTTCACGCTTTTTTTGCCTGATACGCCAGTTTTCGTATGAAAATTAGCCCCAATCACGTATAATTATTAGCAGATATAGTATAACATATGTCGTATATCGCTAAATGTTGTGATCTGATGGCAATCTATAACGATCATCCCTTTTCGGGTCCGTGGCATAAAAGTTGGATAAAGCGGTTGCTCCAAATTGAGGCAACATCGTATTTTTACAGCAGTACCGCACCAGTAATTATTTGGGGCATGACGTCTCCGGCAATTTTAAGCCGATCCGAGACAATCGTTGAATTTGCAATTGTTTGAAGGGGTCGATCTCCGATCTGACCTCAGCATTTTAAAATCGGGCGCGCAGAGCTGCCAAAGTTTAAATTTCTGATCTGCGTCAGCCTCGATAGGGGTGGAAGATGACAAAAGTAACAAATATCGAAAAGTCCGAACTGGTCCTGGGCGACCTGGACCACCATGTACCCGGCACTGATTTTGATCGCGTGATTGATCGGAATATTCGGCGGGGATACGAACAGGGCGCCGCCGCGTCCCGTCAGGTGTATATGCGGTTTGGCAAACGGCTGCTCGACATCACTATTGTCTTGTGTGGCACCGTGTTTCTGTTGCCGGTCCTCGTTCTGATTGCGTTCAAGATACGGCTCGACGGGGGGCCTATCTTTTACACGCAAACGCGCATTGGGCGGGGCGGGCAAGAGTTTCGGTTCTGGAAATTCCGCACCATGTGTCAGGATGCTGACGCGCGCTTGAAGGAACTGCTTAAGGCGGATCCCATCGCCCGCCGCGAATGGGACGAGACGCAAAAGCTAAAGCACGATCCACGCATCACGCGATTTGGCAACATCCTGCGGAAAACCTCGCTCGATGAATTGCCGCAAATGTGGAACGTCTTGCTGGGCGATATGAGCGTCGTTGGCCCACGGCCGATGATGGCCTCCCAACGCGATCTCTATCCGGGAACCGAATACTATCTGCTGCGGCCCGGGATGACCGGGTTTTGGCAAATCTCAGAGCGCAACGATGTCTCGTTCGCGTCACGGGCGCGCTATGACCGCGATTACTGGCACGACGTGTCGTTCAGCACCGATGTAAAGGTCATCTTTGATACCGTCGGTGTCGTCTACAAAGCCTCGGGGCATTAACGGCCCAACACGAAACGCACGTCCGTTGAACACTCTTTGCAAAAGGTGACTGCTGTGAAAACGACTATTCTCTGGCTCAGATCCATCGTGCTGGCAGCTCTTATGCCGGTCACGCTGGCGCATGCTGATTTCGCCCTGCAACCCGGAGATCGCGTTCGCACGGCCATCATCGGGATCGGCGATGCTTCGATCGAGGCGATGGTCGATATGAACGGCGCCATTGATTTGGGTGTTCTGGGCAGCCATGCCGCCGCCAATCTATCGATTGACGAGCTGGAACAAGCCGTTCGAAACGCGGCCGCTGGCCTGATCGTAAAACTGTATGACCGCGAGGGGGAGCTTTATATCATTCAACTGAGCGGCGACGAAATTCAGGTCATTCGGGATGGCTACCGCGCCGTTGTCGTGGGTGGAGACATTGCCACACCCGGAGAGCTGGTGTTCCGCCCTGGCCTGACCGTACGCGAAGTGGTCGCGCTGTCTGGCGGCGTCAAAAGCAACCTACTGACCGAGGATGCAACGGTTGATCCGATCCAGCTTGTGCGCTGGCGCGGCGATTTCGCCACTGCGGCCTTGCGCCATGCGACTGCGAAAGTGTTGTTGTGGCGGCTCTCAGCGCAGCTTGAAGGCAGCGGGCTTGAAACGCCCCCGCCCCTGTCCGAGGTGTCTGTCACCCCCGATGTTCTTGAACAATTGGTCAATGAACAGGTCAAGATCGCGGAAAGCGAAGCCATCAGCCATGAACGGCAGATCAGCTATTTCAAGACAGCGTTGGCCGAGTCCTATGAACGCTCTGAAATCCTGGCCCGCCAGCAAGAGCAACTTGCGTCCGCCCTTGCCTCGGACGAGGCGGAACTGGACAGACAGATCACACTGCTCGAACGCGGACTTGTCCCCGAAGCAAAGGTTGCTGATGCGCGCCGCGTGACGTCCCAGGCGGCGACGCGCCTGCTAGATGTTGCCGAAGATCTGGCCTCGTCCAATCTGGCCAGCATCCGGCTTGAACGTGATCTGCAGGCCGCCGATGAAGATCGCCAGCTTGACCGGCTGATCCAGATCGATGTGAACCAGAACACGATCAAACAGGCCGAAATTCAGATGAATGTGCTGTCACAATTCCTGGCCGGCGGGACCGAAACAACCGGTCTGGAAGACCTGATCGCCCCGATTGACTACGCTGTTTCGATCTATCGCCGCGAAAACGGTGTGCAGACCCGGATCATCGCAAGCCAGGATGCGCAAGTTCTGCCTGGCGATGTCGTGGATGTGGAAATCGTTGCATCAGAAGGCGGCACGGCGGCTCTCACCGACTAGGCGCGCGCGGGCGGCCTACCACGCATCGCTTACCTCGGCCGCTGCCGCGCAGGCGATCAGCCATTCCAGTGCGTTTGATCGCAGACCATGTTCGGCGCAGATTGCAATCTCGCTGCTTTCAAAGATCTGCGCGTAGACCGGCCACTCGGCTTGCGCTGCGGGATAGAAGGCACCTGCGGTCTTGCGAATTTCCCATTCGTGCATCTCGCCGCCCGCAACGCCAAAGACGATCTGCCCGGTGATTGTGTCAGGCCAGACCAGATCAAGGAAAAGCGGATCGGCAAAGGCGCGCGTGCCAATGCCCTGAATAAAGCTCAGGTTGGCGGGATTGCATCCCAGCGCGAACCACATGCCTTCCAGAATGGCCTTTGACTGGGCCTTACTGAAAGCACCCGTCATCGCGTAGCCCATCATCATCTGGCCCGCGCGATAGTTTGATCCCGGACCAAACCGCATCCACCCGCGACCCCACGGAAACGCGTGGGTCGTGTGCAAGCCGTAGTCACGCCCCATCCGATTGTCGTGGCCCGAATGGCCTTGCGCCCAAGCGGTGATCGCCGTCACAAGCGCGGGCTGTGTCGCAAACCCGCGCTGCCCCGCGCGCACATACTCATAGGACGCTTCTGCAAAAACCGAGGGCCGCAATGTTGCGGTTTCCTCAGGCCGGTCCGGCAGAAAGGCATTGTGATCCTCAAAGGCACGGCAGGTCTCTTCCGCGCCTTCAGCGGCATAAAGCGTTGCAGCCGCCGCTGTGCGAATGCGCTGGATCTCTTCATCTTCGCGGGTCATTGGCGCTTGTGTCACATCGGGTTTCTGAACACCGCTTTCGGCCCAGACCCAGGCAGCCCGTGCTTCGCTGACAAGGGCATCCCCCAGCACGGCGTCACCACAAACATCGCGGATCACCCGGCCCAGTTTGCCAGCACCATAGACAAACCAATAGCCCGCCCAAACTTCCGGGGCATAGGCATATGCGCCTTGCACCGGGTTCCAAGACACCGATCCCGCAATGCCACTTTTTGAGTATTCGACCCCACCGATGATACCGCCATCCGCGCGCTGGGTCCGGCGCCACAACGACAGCCCCCACAACGCTTCGTGAATAAGATCTGGCAGCACGGTTTCGCCATCGCCAACATCTTGCGCGCTTTTGCGGGCTTTCACGGCGTCATCAGCAAAGGGCAGACCGCTTTCGGGCAGGTTCAACTGCAAGCCACGAGATTTTGGGAAGACTTCAACGATGTTTGCCAGTTTAAAAACAATATCAAGATGCTGCACACGCCGGTCCCAGTCGCCGGCATCATGCCACCCGCCCCATGCATGCGGGTTCGGCTCTCCGGGTGCGGGATTTGCGAAAGGGATCTCTTCGACAATGGCCCCGTCACGCACAAGGCGGTTGGCGTCACCACGGCCATAGCCTTCGCCCGACGGCCCAAGCAGGGCAGCGCTTTGCAGAACCGTCAGTCCATCGTCGGGATGACCATTGCGCGGACGCGGAAAATCGGGGGAATGCGTCTGTGACAACGCAATCCCAGAGCGTTGCCGGAAATACCAGCGCGCGGCGTGATACAGACAGGTTTGATAAGGGGCTTGGGATATCTCGAACGGCTCCGTCGTTCCGATGTCCTCCACCTCAAGCCGATATCGACCCAGCGCATCAGCGCTTGAAAAATCTGCTTCAAAAACGCTGCACCCGTTGAAATTGACCTCGTCCAGATGCGGCTGCTGGCCAGCTTTCGCAAGCTTCAGCTGACCCAGCTGCACAGGGCTCGAAGAGCCTTCGGAGTAAAGGGCCCAACGCGTGGTTTCGCTTAGATATGCATCGGTGTTTCCAGCAAGACCGTTTAAATCCGTCCCAAACCACGACCCGACATAGATCTTTTTCGGCCCCATCGTCGCGAATCCAAGCTGGCACATATGGATCACATCCGATGGAAGACTCGCCTCGCGGTTCTGGCGCACGGTCTCATTCCACGGGGTGCGCACCGACACGCGGGCACCTGCGGTAACCGGCTGATCCAGCTCCAGCGTCACCACATGGCGCAAGCGGCTTTTCCAAATGCGCCGCCCGGTGGCTTCGGTCCGAACGGGCGACGTTCTACGATAGGAGGCCACGACATTGACAAGCATGCCATTGATGCTGACATCCCACGCGCCGGGCTTATCTGCGGGGGCTGTGCCGTCTTCATCAGCCGCAGGATCAAAAAACGGCCGCACGGTGGCTTCGTGAAATTCCGGCCAAGGGCGAAATAGTTGATCCTGAGTGCTGTGCGCGCTGCCGGTAAACATGCCCGCGATCCCGTTCAGTCTGCCAACAGAGCCAAAGTTGTTGTCGGGGCGCGGGCGCCAGGACACACGATCAGAAGCCTGCACAACCACGCGGTCGGGGGCGGTCAGCTGCCCGTCATGGACAATGATCTGAAGGTGATTTGGGCCCACAAAAGACAAGGCGCTATTATCTTCCGAGGCAACCTCTATCGCAGAGGACAACGCAGGCCAGCCGCACGAAACGCCCATCGCCGCGATGGAGACACCACCCAGAAATGACCGCCGCTTCATCATGGCGCGACCGGATCGTCAGGTCTTTTGGAGCGACGTCGCGCGCCGCCAAGACCACGTAAGAACCGACCGAAAAGATGAGGTCGCAGAACCGTATCTGGATACAAAACGACCCCAACAGCTGCCAGCATCAGCGCCGTGGCACGACTGCCATGCCGATAGTGATTGCGCACGCCGGACCAGAAATAATCAATGCGGCGGGCCCGCAGCAACAGCGGCAACCGAAAGCCGAACCGCTCCCTGAAATCCGCATTGCGGGCGATCTTCGACAGGCTTGCGACCTTGAAGCCAAGCGCCGAGCCGCGGGTTGTCATGTTGGCGCCGCTGGTCACCTGCCGGTACATCAGGACCGGTGCACCCAAAAGCACGCCAAAACGGCCCCGCAGGGCCAGCCGACACCAAAACTCCCAATCCTCGCCGTTGCGCAAATCTGTGTCATAGCCACCCACGGCGCGTGCATGGGAAGCCCGCAGCGCCAATGCGCCACCGTTCACGATGTAGTTCTTGCGCAAAAGTGCCGCGAGTTGGTCCGTTTGCGGAACAAGATCGCGATTGTCAGAACTGGGCAGGCTCTGCCCGTCTTCCGAAATCTTCAGGACACCGCCAATCACGCCAACGACGTCCTGCGTCTCAAGGATATGGAGATAGCGCGACAGCGCGTCAGGTGTCACAAGATCGTCGGCGTCAAGAAACAAAAGATAGCGTCCACGCGCTTGCGCAAGCCCCGCATTGCGCGCAGCACTGACGCCGGTTTTTGGCCCATCAATGCTGCGAAATCTGGGATCCACGGCAGCGCGATACTGCAGGATGGCACCCGTGCGATCCTGTGATCCATCGTTGACGCAGATCACCTCGAAATTATCGAAGGTCTGCGCGGCAAGGCTATCAAGCGTCGCGCCCAGAAACCGCTCCATGTTGCGCGCCGGAATAATGACCGAGAAAAGAGGCATGCGTTCTGACATTCACCCGCCCTCGCGACGGTCAAGCTGCACGGCAGCGGCACTGTATTCCTGATAGTCAAGCCGAACGAACGCCGCGAGCATGCCAGCGCCCCGGTGCAATTGCAAAAGCCCCCGCACCGCGCCTGCCTTTGAAAACGGAAGCGAGACAACGCCGCGCAAGGCACCAACAGCCATCAGCCCGGAGCCTTTGCAAAACCGCAAAAGCCGACCCCTGCCCCGCAAGAGGGCAATCCGGCTCAACGTGTTGCCTGTGCGAAAGCTGCGTTGCTTGATCCATTTCAAGGTCATGCGATGCGCGGGGATCTGATCGTGAACAACCGCATCAGGCGACGCCCAGATCGGTCCGCCAAGCGCTTGCACACGGTCATAAAATTCCTGATCTTCGCCACCGCTGCGATTGAACCGCATGTCAAATCGCAGCACATGGCGGCGCACAAAATCCGCACGGATCACCGAATTGTTCGTCGCAGCAAACGGGATCGGCCCGTCAAAGTCGAAAGGACCAGTCTCAAAAACCGACAGCGTCTCCATCCAACCAGTGGGCGGCTGCATGTAATCGGGCTGGACAGCCCCCTGCACGGCAACAGCGTCGCTGATCTCAAGCGTTCTAAGATGTGCGGCAAGCCAGCCCGGTGTGACGACCTCGTCATCATCGACAAACGCGATGAAATCAGCCGCCTCGGGCACTAGGTCAAGACAACGATTTCGCGCTGAAACGATGCCCGGCACAGGTTGCACACCGTAGATCACCTGAAACGGTGTCAGCGCTTGAAGATCCCCCAGCACATCTTTTGCCAGCGCATCGGGGCAATTGTCGACAATCACCAGGATCGGGCGGATCGTGTCACCCTTCAGGTCAATCGCGTTGATACTGTCGATCAGCGCTTTGAGCCCGTCAGGACGGCGATAGGTTGCGATGCAAATCGCGACCACGCTTTGTGGATCAGCCAAGCGCGTCATCATACCCCGCCCTTCTCAAGGTTGCCCCTGCGATCCGGTCAAAGCGAAGCGTCTTGCGTTTGGGCCACGATTGCCACCGGCGCACCGGTTTGAAGTCATCCGACTTTTCCTGCGGCTTCCACTGGTCCTGATTGCTCAGCTTCGATCTTGATGAGCCGCGCACAGGCAGCGCACGCATGTCTTCAAACGAAAAGCTGTCAGCAGGCAGGCCGGTGTGCCGCAGCAAGCGCCGCACACTTGCCTCTTCGTTGGCCTGCAGATCCTCATAGCGCACGACCACGATGTTGGGATGCTCCCGCGCACCGCCGGGCATGTATTCAAGGATCGCCTCGGTGGCCAGCTTCCATTCATAGGCCAGCTGCGAGAACGTCTTTCGGGTCAGCGAAAAGGACGAGAACGTGTTCATCGTGGAATCGACCACATCGCGCCCGTCCCGCAAACACAGCACGATCTTGGCCTGCGGGAACAGCGCTGTCGCAAGGCTCAGATTATGAACATGCGGGCTTTTGAGCAAAATACGCTTGGTGCCGATCTCGGCCTGCAAACTGCGCAACCACGCGCTCGCCATATAGGCAAGCATATCATACGAGCCGACGACCCCGCCGTTGCGCGGGAACATCGAAACAAACTCGTTGCGCAGCGCTTTGGCGCCTGACGCGGCATGCAACAGCGGAAACTCATAAAGATCCGCTGGATCAGCGCAGACATCAGGATGCATCGCCAGAATATCACGCACGTAATTCGTGCCAGACCGGGGCAGCACGCCGAACACCAGAATTTCCTCTGGATCGTCGGGGCGCACGGCTTCGGCCACGCGCTCCATCCGCGCAATCTCGGCCTGTGACAGCTCGGGCAGAAAATCGCTGCGCTCCAGATAGCGCGCGCCAAGGATCCGCCGGGCGTATTTGCCAGCATCGCGAAAGCGGATGAAGTCGAACATCCCGACCGCTTTACCCATAGACATGCTCATAACGCCCCTCCTTTGTGTTTGGCAGCGTCGTGTGAACCGCGTCGCGTCCGGTGCTCCATGGCAAGGCGTCACGCCCCAACAGCGCCGAAACATAGGCAACATCATCCTGAAAATACTGCTCCAGCTTTGCGCGCGTTTGTGGCGACATCTCGGTCACCTGACCGCGCAAATGCTGACGGTTGTAACCAATCAACTGGCGAATGCCCCACCGTCCCTTGACCCATTTGATGGCGTCAGCCAGCCCCACCGCACGGCCCGCATCGCCCGCCTGCCGCAAGATCTTTTGCAGCTTTTTAGAGCGGTAGGTGATGGATTCATTCTGTCGCTGGCCAACCGCCTGCAACGCATGCCCTGTCGAGAGGCCCAGATGCGCGCAAACGTCCCGGTAGGCCGCTGCCGGATCCGCACCGATATCCTCTGACAACAAGACCAGCACCTGCTCTTGGCCAAATGCCTCGATCCACCGCGACAGATGCCGTTTGTAGCTTGATTGCTCAAGATAGGTGGGATTTTGCGTCAGCGCTTCGGCAAAGGAAGTCGATGCCGGGATATGCCCTTTGCGGATTTCATGCAGATGGTTCGAAAAGGCCCGGTCAATCGGATCACGGAGGATCGCGATGATCTTCAAGTCGGGATTGTACACTTTGGCGCGGGCCGTCGCATCGCAACTGATGAAGTAATTCGGAGAGCACTCTCCGAACAGCACCGGCTGCGCCTGACCACCAAATCGGCGGGTATACCATGCATAGCCCTTGTCGAATTGCGCTGAAAAGAAGTTCACCTCCTTTTCGTCCGCAACGCTGACGTCAGGATGCTCTGCAAGCACATGGTGCAACCACGTTGTTGCAGCCTTCTGTGCGCCTATTCCGATAAAACCAGCTTTCATATCATCCTCTTGAACACTCACATGGGGCGTGATCCGCCCCGAAACGGCATCCGCAGCGCTAGCCTTGCGCGCGCTCGCGGGATTTGGACGTCAGCCCGTGCCACAAGACCAGACCAATCGCGTGCGGCACGGTGTAAAGATACCGGCCCAACAGCTGCTTGGGGCGGCTCATCAAACGGTGCAGCCACTCCATGCCAGAGCGCTGCATCCATTCCGGGGCACGCGCGTAATCACCGACCACAAAGTGAAAACACCCCCCACAGCTGACGATCCAGGCGCAGTTCAGATTGGCCTTTTGGTGTTCGGCAAATATCTGTTCTTTCGGCTTGCCAAGCCCGACCCAAAGAAAATCCGCGCCAGAGGCGTTGATATCCGCGACAATTGCGTCCACGTCCTCATCCGCGAAATACCCGTTGCGGCGCCCAGCAATACGAAGGCCGGGATACCGCCGGGTCAGTTCGGCAGCGCAATCGCGGTTCACGTCTTCTCCACTCCCCAGCAAATAAAAGCTAAGCCCGTTATCCGCCGCAGCTTGCGCGGCCGCATGGATCAGGTCAGTCGTCGCCGTTCTTTCAGGAACAGCAGCTTTGCCAAACAGACGCGACATCCACACGATAAACTGCCCATCCGCATGGACCAAATCCGCGCGCTCAATCGCTTGTGCAAAGGCGCGATCTTTCGCAAAAAGCGACAAGGACTGACCATTGCATGACAGCATGGTCTGCGCCGACGCCAAATCTCCGTCGCGGTTCAGCTTGGCGTCCTCCACAAGGATCGCCGCCAGATCAGCTTCACTGCTGATCGCCACAGGCACACCCGCCACGGTGGTATGGGCCACACGTTTCCTATCCATTTGAATTTCCTTGCAAAAAATAATTTTAGAAATAAGAATTTATGCAAGAATACTAACATGGTTCAGCCAGACTGAAATTAGTACAGACCTCGTAGTGCATGTCTTGAGGGTAGCCCTGAATTGGTTTTTCCAGCGCGACAATTCTGTGCAAAATGAGAGGCTGATGGGCGGTTCCACGTCAAAATCACGCTCAAGCGCGCAGATTTGTGCGAAACAAAGCAAAACGGCGCAAACTGCTAGTCAGAATCCTGAATTCGCCGAAATTTGTTTCCACTAGGACCCGAATTAGACGTGATATCAAAGGGCAGCACCGTGTTATGCTGCGGCATTGATATTTAAGACATCCACTCCCCAAGTTCTTTTTGCCGTAGGAAGACCGATAGATGACTCTATTGATGAACAAACCCGGGTCAGGTGTATTTGACCAGGATCCCGGACGCATCAGTGCCGACGCCCCTGGTGAGCGCGAGTTGCGGAAACTGCGCGATCTGTTCGCCGCCTTCCTGCGCGGGTTGCCGTTAATCGCAGGTGTCAGCGGTCTTGCCGCCATTCTGGTTGTCGGGCTGACATTCCTGAAAGATCCCAAGTTCACGTCGGTGGCCAAGGTGATGCTGGACACGCGGATCTCGGCCGATACTGAACTCAGCACCGAAGTGTCCGGCCTGCCCATTTCGCTTGCGTCGCTGGAAAGTGAGCTTGAGGTTCTGCGCTCAACCGATTTGATCGAAACGGTGGTCGAACAGCTCTCGCTGACAAGCGATCCCGAGTTTTCGACCCTTTATGACTCGACTGTTGCCGAAGACCCCATCGTTGTGAACGCCTTGCGGGAAGAGACCATCAAGCGCGTAAAAGATTCCACCGCGATCGAACAGGTCGGCGATGCTTCTGCGGTTTACGCGATCGAGGTAAAAACCCAGTCGCCACAGAAATCCGCAGACATCGCCAATGCGCTGGCCGTTGCCTATCTTGATGTGCAGCGGCAGACGAAGATGCGCACATTGGCACAGTCACAAGGCTGGCTAACAACGCGGATCACAAACCTGCAGCGCGATATCGAAGCGCTCAGTTCCAAGCTTGAAACCCATTCGATCAATCAGCCGTTTTCAAACGACGAATACGCGACGATCCGCGCGCGCCGCATCACGCATGAACGGGCATTGACCAGTCTTGAAGATCAACTGGCCGAGCTTGAAAATCAGGCCGCGCTTTTTGAAACCGCCACCATCACAGGTGATCTTGATGGCCAGCGCGAGGTACTTCTTGCCGCGGGTCTTGCTCCGGCAACTCCGATTGCGGCGCCCTTGGACGAGGCTGCGATCCTTGATCTTACGACGGCCTTCAACGAGCGGCGAGAGGCCCTGTCCCAGCAAACCGCAGAGCTGTCGGAAACGATCAGCACGTTGACTGCTCAGCAAACCCAACAGGTCCAGCACGAAGCCCAGGCCAGACGGATCGAAAACGACATCCTTGTCGTCGAAGCGATCTATCAGGATTTCGTGTCCCAACTGTCGCGGCGCAGTGAAAAGGACGCATTTCTGGACGCCGATGCCCAGATCATCGAAAGTGCGCGGCCCGCGTCCAGCAAATCGGAACCGCGGCGCGTGTCGTCTGGCATTCTTGGCCTGCTCGTGGCGGGCGTCTTGGCGACCCTTTTCGTTCTGCTGCGCGAATTGCTGCAGACGCGGCTGCGCTCACCTTTCGAGTATGAAGACGCCGCCGGTCTGCGTCTGGCCGCAGCCCTTCCTGAGCTTGATGCCTTGCCCGGCCCTGCGGATCTGGCAACGACAGACAGCACGGCACTGCGGCACGGCTTGCTGAATTTCGGCCACAAGCTCAAAGCGCGCCTTGATCTGATGCGCCCCGCCTATGGCGCGGCAGAGCGTGTCGATAGACAGCGCACAGCGGTCAGCCGGAACGGGCAGAACGGCGATATGGCTGTCGTTATCGGCGGGATTTCCACCGACTCGGAAACCGGCCAGACCACGGCGCTGCTCGCCTTGGCACATGCCTTTGCCAAGTCCGGCGAGACGGTTCTTTATGTCGATTGCGACGTGGCCCACTCGCCCTTTGACGCACCGATCGAAATCACGTCCCAGCTGCAAAAAAAGCTGCTCAAAAGCCAGCGCACGGTCGAAAACCTGATTGTGAAAAGCGACGCGCCGAACCTGTCGATCCTGCCAGCCTTGGTGCGCACCGATGAAGGCGATCAGGCTCGGCTTGATGGGACGCTGCTGTTTGATCCAGCTTTTGGGCGTATGCTGCAAAACCTGGGTCATAAATACGACCGCATTCTGCTCGACATCCCGCCACCGACCGAAGTGGAAGGCGCTGCGATCCTGCTGAAGGATGCCCATCACATCATCGCCTTCGCCCGCTGGAACCATGCGAAGCGCGAAAGCGTGTCTGCGATGAACTGGGCTCTTGAAGAAGTCGGACGCTCTGCCGATGAAATCGTTGCGACCCGCGTTGATCTGAAACACTTCAACCAACTCGGCTCTTCGCAACCCGCCTATGGCATGCGCCCTCTTCGGACATCGGCGTCCTGACGATGTCCCCCCGCGACGGCATCGCAGCACCCATGTCCAAAGGCTTTCTTGAGGTCGATCCGCACGATATCGCGATCCATCTTGCAGCGGCGGAAGGCTCTGTGCTGCTGCTGGATTTCGACGACACACTCTGGCTGCGCAACAGCACGGTCGAGTTCCTGAAATCGACACGTCCGGCCATTTTGATGTCCGCTTTACGGCGACTTTTCAAGCCCGCAAAAAGGGCACGATACAGCAGCGACGCGGTGCATGACCGCAATTGGCGGCTGGTCTTTTCGGTCGTCGCGCTGAGCCCTTGGACCTTATGGCGCTGGCGCAAAACAGCACCGCACAAAGCGGCACGCCACATGAACCCTGCGCTTCTGACAGCAATGCGGAAAGCGCCGCCCAAGCGGATCATTGTGGTCTCGTTTGGATATAGCGCAGTGATCCGGCCCTTGCTGGATGCCGCCGGCCTTGGACATGTCGAACTCATCGCGGCCCCCCTCTGGGATGGCGCCAGATGGAGCAAGCGCGGCAAGCGTCAGATCATGGAAGACGCCGTGCCTGCCGATCAGCTGGATATCGCAACATTTGTCACCGATGATCTGATGGACGAGGACCTGCTCAAGCGCGTCGGCACCGGCGTGCTGTGCAAATGGCACGCACCACGCAGACACCCCCGGTAAACGCCCCTTGCAAATTGTCCGCGTCCGCCAGACCCTAGGGCAATGACCAACACGACCCCTCCTGCCCGTTTGCGCCTTCGTGTTCATTTTGGCCCCACCATGTTGGGGCCCGGCAAGGCAGACCTGCTGGAACTGATCGATCAAACCGGATCGATCTCGGCAGCGGGGCGCGCGATGAAGATGAGCTACAAACGCGCCTGGACCCTCGTAGACGAGATGAACAACGCCTATACCGCGCCCCTGGTCATCAGCGCGCGGGGCGGCCCGGAAGGAGGCGGTGCGCATCTAAGCGAAACGGGACATAAGGTGCTTGGCATCTACCGCGCCATGATGGCCCAGGTCGAGGCAACGACCGCGCCTGATATCCGCGCGCTCGCGGACTTGCTTGCACCCAAATAACCCTTGCGTCCAACAGGCTGAAAAGCGATATTTCCTGCTGAACCTAACGGTCTGATCCCGATGCGCTTGATTGCCTGTCTTACCGCACTTTTCTGGCTTTGCGCTCTGCCCGCCTGGGCCGAGCGTGTGACCGTCTTTGCCGCTTCCAGCCTGACATCTGTTCTGACCGAAATCGCCGAGGACTTCGAAGCCAGAACCGGGCATGACGTCACCCTTTCGGTCGCAGGCAGCGCAACACTCGCGCGGCAGATCCTGTCAGGGGCACCCGCCGATATCTTTCTGTCTGCCAACCCCGACTGGATGGATGCCGTCAGCGCCGAAATCGTGCCCGGCACCCGCAACGACTTGCTTGGCAACCAGCTGGTGCTGATCGCGCCTGCGAGGGCGGAACCTGTGACCCTGACAGCGGCTGCGCTTGGCGACCGGCTTCGGAACGGGCCGCTTGCCATGGCGCTTGTCGATGCGGTTCCGGCAGGGACATATGGCAAGGCCGCGCTGAGGCATCTGGGCCTTTGGGAACCGCTTGCTGCTCAGGTCGCCCAAACCGATAACGTGCGCGCAGCGCTGGCACTGGTCGCACTCGGGGAAGCCCCGCTTGGCATTGTCTATGCAACCGATGCTTTGGTCGAACCGCGTGTGCGCGTCCTCGCCACATTCGATCCGGCCAGCCATCCCCCCATCCGCTATCCGGTCGCAGCGCTCACAGACCGATCTGTCAGCCGGGCGTTTCTGGCCCACCTGGCAGCTGCGCGCGCTGTCTTCAAGCAACACGGTTTCGAGGTCCTCCCATGACCCCCCTCGAATGGGAGGTGGTCAGCCTGTCGCTGAAGGTTTCGCTTTGGGCAACAGCGCTCAGCCTGCCCTTTGGCATCCTCGTTGCGCTGATGCTGGCGCGCGGGCAGTTTCCGGGCAAGCAGCTGCTCAATGGCATCGTTCACCTGCCCTTGATCCTGCCGCCTGTAGTCACCGGATATCTGCTGCTGTTGACCTTCGGACGCCGCACACCCGTCGGGGCTTGGCTTGAGGAAACATTTGGTCTTGTCCTGGCCTTTCGCTGGACAGGTGCCGCCCTGGCCGCTGCGATCATGGCCTTCCCGCTGATGGTGCGGGCGATCCGGCTCGCGATCGAAGCAGTCGATCCCCGGATCGAAGACGCCGCAGCCACGCTTGGGGCCTCGCGGCTTATGGTGTTTGCGACCATCACCTTGCCGCTGACGCTGCCCGGCATCATCGCGGGCGCAATACTGGGCTTTGCCAAGGCCATGGGCGAGTTTGGCGCCACGATCACCTTTGTCTCCAACATACCCGGAGAGACGCAAACCCTCCCATCCGCTATCTATACCGCCTTGCAAGTTCCCGGCGGTGAAGCCTCGGTTCTGCGTTTGGTGATCTTGTCGATCATCCTGGCGATGGGTGCGCTTTTGGTGTCAGAATGGCTGGCGCGCCGCGTCGGTCGAAGGATGCGTGGCTCATGAGCCTTTCAGTCCGTCTCACCCACCGCTTTCCCGGTTTCGTGCTTGATACTGCATTCGAAGCGCCCGATGGCGTCACTGCGCTCTTCGGCAAATCCGGATCAGGCAAAACCACCGTAGTGAACGCTGTGGCGGGCCTTTTGAACCCGGACGCTGGCGCTGTGACCGTGAACGGGCGCACCTTGCTGGATACCGAAAACAGGCTGAACGTGCCGACCCCAAAGCGCCGCGTCGGCTATGTCTTTCAAGATGCCCGCTTGTTCCCGCATATGAATGTCGCTCGCAACCTCGGCTACGGTCGATGGTGGGGCGGCCCCCCCGATCAGGCCGAGATGACGCGCGTCACGCAAATGCTAGGCATCGACCACTTGCTGCACCGCGCGCCACTGACCCTTTCGGGCGGCGAGACCCAGCGCGTCGCCATCGGGCGCGCGTTGCTGGCCCGCCCCGATGTCTTGCTTTTGGACGAACCGCTCGCCGCACTTGATGCCACCCGCAAGGCCGAGATCCTCCCCTATCTGGAACGCCTGCGCAGCGACGCAAAGCTGCCGATCCTTTATGTCAGCCACGCCGTCGCCGAAGTGGCCCGCCTTGCCACCACTGTCATCGTTCTCGAAGACGGCAAGGTTGTGCGCACAGGCGCCGCGACCGACGTCCTGTCCGATCCGGCCACAGTGTCAAAGCTGGGCGTGCGCGAGGCTGGAGCGGTGCTGCAAGCGCGCGTGCTGCACCACCATGACGACGGGCTTAGCGAACTGCAAACCTCGGCAGGACGGCTGTTTCTGCCGCGCGTTCAAGTCGAAATCGGGACAACCTTGCGCGTTCGTATTCCTGCACAGGACGTTATCCTGTCACGGGCCCGGCCCAAGGGCCTGTCTGCCCTCAACATCCTACCCGGAACCGTCACATCCTTGCGTCAGGGCGATGGTCCGGGCGTGCTGGTGCAACTGGCCTCTGGAACGGATCAAGTGCTTGCACGCGTCACCCGCCGGTCTGCCCAAGCCTTGGATCTGGTCGAAGGGGCCGCCTGTTTTGCAGTCGTGAAAACCGTGTCCGTCGCCCGTGCCGATATCGGCTCAGATCATGCGGCGGACCAACGCGGCGACGTTTGACAGCGCAAACAGGACGGCCGCCACACAGACGATCGTCGGGCCGGTCGGTGTGTCCAGATGGAACGCCGTCCAAAGCCCCAACAATGCCGCCGCTGCTCCTAGCGTTGCTGCCATGACCGCCATCGCTTCGGGCGTGCGCGCAAACGGGCGGGCAGTTGCTGCGGGGATCACCAAAAGCGCTCCGATCAGCAAAACGCCCACAACCTTGATCGCAACGGCCACCACCAGCGCCAGCGCAACTGTCAGGATGACCTGTTCGCGCTTGGGATCAATCCCGCTCGCATAGGCCAGATCCGGGTTCAATGTCGACGTCAGCAACGCAGACCACCGCCACGCCGTAAGCGCCAGAACCAGCGCAGCACCGCCCCAGATCACGGCCAGATCCATCCGGCTGACCGCCAGCACATCGCCAAACAGATACGCCATCAGATCAATCCGCACGCCTTGCAGAAACGACACGGCAACAAGGCCAAAGGCCAGCGCTGAATGCGCCAGCACACCTAACAACGTGTCCACCGCATAGCCTTTTCCCGAAAGGCCGGACACCGCAAAAGCCATCAACAGCGCGACCACAACGACACCGGCAAAGACGGACGTAGACAACGCAAGCGCAAGCGCAACACCAAGGATCGCGGCATGGGCTGTGGCGTCTCCGAAATAAGCCATGCGACGCCAGACAACGAAGCACCCTAAAGGGGCCGTTGCCAGCGCAACGCCAACCCCTGCCAAGGCAGCACGGACCAGAAAATCATCAAGCATCAGTGCGTATGCTCATGATTGTGGTCGTGGTCGTGGGAATGCGTATGCTCATGCCGGTAAAGCGCAAGCGCACCCTGGGTACCGGTGCCAAAGAGCGCACGGTAGGCCGGTGCTTCGGCCACAATCTCGGGGCGGCCTTCGCAACAGACATGACCGTTGAGGCAAATCACTCGGTCCGACGCGCTCATCACCACGTGCAATTCGTGACTGACCATCAGCACACCACATCCAAGCCGTTTGCGCACATCCTCGATCTGTCGATAAAAAGCCGCTGATCCGGGCTGGTCCAGCCCTTGGGTCGCTTCATCAAGGATCAAAAGATGCGGATCGCCCAGCAGCGCACGCGCCAGCAAAACCCGCTGAAACTGCCCCCCGGACAGATCTGTCATCGCGCGCCGGCTTAGCCCTGCAACACCCGCCACCTCAAGCGCGCTTTCGATCTTGGCGCGCGGCACGCGGGTCGGCAGCGCCATGAAACGATGCACCGGCATCGGCAAGGTGGTATCAATCGCAAGGCTCTGCGGGACATATCCGATCCGCAAGCCGTCCCGCAGCCAGACCTGTCCGTGATTGGGTTTCACGGCGCCGATGATGCTGCGCAGCATTGTTGACTTGCCTGACCCGTTGGGTCCGACAATGGTCACGATCTCACCGGGGTCCATCGCGAAATTAACGTCGTTCAGCACTGTGTTCCCGCCCAGACGGACGGTCAAATGATCCACTGAAATCAGGCTCATGCCGCTGTCTGTCCTCGGCAGGTTTCGCACAGACCCTCTGCCTCAAGAACCGCGCGCTCAATCGTAAAGCCAGCCGCTGCCGCAGCCTTTGACAAGCGCCCGGTCCCGGCCTCAAGATGCGCCTCGGCCACCTGATTGCAGCCGGTACAGATCAGAAAAGCCGGTGTGTGATCGCCCCCGATATCCGAGCATGCGATGAATTTGTTCAACCGCTCGATCTTATGGGCAAAGCCATGTTTCGTAAGAAAATCCAGCGCGCGATAGGCGACTGGCGGTTGCGATCCCAACCCTTCGCTGCGCAGCACTTCCAGAATATCATAAGCCCCCAGGGCACGATGCCGCTCAAGCAGGATTTCCAGCACCCGGCGACGCACCTCGGTCAGTTGCAACCCTTGAGCCGTGCAGGTCTTTGCCGCCGCAGAAACGCCGGTCTTGATGCAACTGTCATGGTTGTGGGGGTGAAAACCGATGGCGGACATGAAACGCTCCTGCGTAAAGCAGATCTGTTATACTATAACAGCTTTGCTATGCAAGCCTGCCAGACCTTGGCTATGCCCAAAGCCCACCCCCGCAGCGGCGCGTCTCGTCTTAGGCAGATGCTGCCTGATCGGGGATGTCCCCACGCTGCTCCAGCCAATCGGCAAGACCTGCGCATAGCGCATGCGCGGTCTCTTGGGTGATGCGGTTGAACTGCACATTGCCCGGATAGGCCACCTTCAAAAAGATGACTTCCGGATCTTCAACATAAACCAAAGACAGCTCTTCGCTGATCCGGTGCAGACCCCGAACATCGTGATTGGGCAGGACCATCCGGTCCATCATACGCGGTTTCTCTAAAGGAGGGATGTTGCTCATAAAGGCTTATTTAAGGGTTTTGCCAGACAGTGCCAGCGCAGGCTTCAACACCGGCGACCCTCCGCCCATCAAAGCGGACGGATCGGCACAAGGCACAGGAATTGACAAAGAAACCCCATCAGCCCGGCTTGGCCGAACTCCAAAACGCACGCGATCGCGGGCGGGGGCTGATGCTCTATGGCTTTGTGTTCAGCATCTTCGTGAACCTTCTATTGCTCACCGGGCCGCTCTTTATGTTGCAGGTCTACGACCGTGTGCTTGCCTCGCACTCCGAAGAAACGCTGGTCGCGCTCTTTATGCTCGTCGCTTTGCTTTATGCGCTGATGGGTGTGCTGGATTATGCGCGGGGGCGCGTTCTGGCACGGCTCGGGGCGCGGTTTCAGGACCGCCTCGATCTGCGGGTTTTTGATGCACAAATCAAACGGGCCGTACTACCAGCCGAGCGGGGCAAGCCGGTGGCGGGCCTGCGTGATCTGGATGCGATCCAGTCGCTGTTGTCCTCTCCGGGGATGCTCGCTTTTCTGGATATCCCCTGGACGCCCCTCTTTCTTGCGGCAATCTTTGTGTTTCATCCGATGCTAGGCTGGTTGGGGCTGGCCGGAGCGGCTGTACTGATTGCGCTGACGCTTTTGAACCAACGCCTGACACATCGGGCGACAGCCGAAGCGCATGAGACCCAAGCCCAAGCGCACGCAATCGCCGAAGATGCCCGCCAGGCCAGCGACATCCTGCGGGCGCAAGGCATGCAGGCCCATATGGCGGACCGGTGGGCACACCTTCGCAAAACCGCATTGGCGCAAACCATTATCGCTGCCGATTGGGGCGGGTTTTTTTCCGCGACCACGAAGGCGTTTCGCCTGTTTTTGCAATCTGCGATGCTGGCGCTTGGCGCTTGGCTGGTGTTGCAAAACCAGATGACCGCCGGTGCGATGATCGCCGCCTCGATCCTGCTGGGGCGCGGTTTGGCACCGATCGAACAGTCGCTCGCGCATTGGCCGTCGCTGCAACGCGCACGCGCCGCGTGGCTGCGCCTATCGCTTTATCTTCAAGCCGTTCCGATTGACGCAAAACGCACCCCCTTGCCCAGTCCCAAAGCCCGGCTTGAGGTACACCGCCTTGTCGCGGTGCCGCCAGGGGGAACCGCTCCCAATCTGCGCATGCTCAACTTTTGCCTTGAACCGGGCCACGCGCTGGGGATCATCGGCCCTTCTGGGTCCGGCAAGTCCAGCCTTGCGAAAGTGCTCACAGGGATTTGGCCGCCCACCACCGGCGAAGTGCGCCTTGATGGCGCAACTCTCGATCAATATGGGCCCGCGGCCCTTGGCCAACATATCGGATACCTGCCGCAAACCGTGACGTTGTTTTCCGGCACCATTGCCGAAAACATCGCCCGGATGGAGCCCGACGCAGACCCCAACGCCATCATCCAGGCCGCCCAGACAGCGCAAGCCCATGATCTGATTACCAGACTGCCGCAAGGCTATGACACGCTTATCGACGGCAGCGACACACAGCTGTCCGGCGGTCAGCGCCAGCGGATCGGGCTCGCGCGCGCCTTCTACCGCGCACCCGCCGTGATGATCCTGGATGAGCCGAACTCAGCCTTGGACGCAGCAGGATCAGACGCCCTGAACGCCGCAGTACGTTGCTGCAAATCCGTAGGCCGTGCGGTCATCATCATGACTCATAGACCCCTCGCGATCAGTGAGTGCGATCACCTTATGGTTCTCGACCAAGGCAGGATCACAGCCTTTGGTCCACGAGATGAGATCCTGCGCGCAAAGCTACAAAATGCAGGCGATGTTCGGCTGGCCCTTGCCAAAGGCGCAGCGCAATGACCGCCCCGTGGTCCGCTCGCCGTCCGATCCTAATCGGGCTGGCTGCCCTTTTGGCCCTGATCGGCGGGCTTGGGCTGTGGTCCGTCACCGCCCGCATTGCTGGCGCCGTCATTGTCCCCGGCACAGTCGAGGTACGCAACAATCGCCAGGTCGTCCAGCACCCCGAAGGCGGCGTTGTAGGTGCCATTCTCGCCCGCGATGGCGCTTTGGTGCAGGCGGGCGAAATCGTGCTGCGCCTTGATGATCGCCTGCTGCGCTCGGAACTTGCGATTGTCGATGCACAATATGTCGAAGTCCTTGCGCGGACCGCCCGGCTTCAGGCCGAACGGGATGAAGCCCACCACATCACCTTTCCGAAAAACCTGCTGGATCAAGCGGCCGAGCAGGTCACCGTGCGCGATCAGATCGCCGGGCAAGAGCGGCTCTTTCAGGCGCGCCACACATCGCGTGACCAGCAGATCAGGCAACTGCGCGAACAGGCACGCCAGATCATCAATCAGATCCGGGGCACCCATGCGCAACTGAACGCGCTTACGGCCCAGCAAACCCTGATCGCTGCCGAAATCGTCAGCCAACGCAGCCTTTTAGAACGCGGCCTTGCGCAAGCCAGCCGCCTGTCTGCGCTGCAACGCGAAGACGCCCGCCTGCGCGGGGAAATCGGCCAGCTTGACGCCACCATCGCCCGGCATCGCGGCGAAATCGCTGGCCTCAAGCTGCAAGAACTCAGCCTCGCCATCACCCACCGCGAAGACGCGATCACGCGCTTGCGCGATTTGCAAAGCCACAAGACAGAGCTTGCCGAACGTCGCCTTGCCCTGCTTGACCGTCTGTCGCGGATGGATGTGCGCAGCCCGGTTTCTGGCCGGGTTCTAGACAGTCAGGTCTTTGCCTTACGCGCCGTTGTGCAGCCCGCCGCACCGATCCTTTACGTCGTCCCTGAAGGGCAGCCGTTGGTTATCAACGCCCGCATCGCACCCATTCATATCGACCAGATCAAGATCGGCCAAAAGGCCGTCTTGCACCTCAGCGCGCTCGATCAAAGTCGCACGCCGAAGATCACCGGTCATATCAGCGCCCTGTCCGCAGACGCACTTGTCGATCCGACCACTGCAGAGCGATATTTTGCAGCCCAGATCACCCCTCTGCCTCAGGATCTGATCCAGTTGGGCACGCGCACTCTTGTCCCCGGCATGCCCGTCATCGCCTTTCTCAAAACCGACGAGCGGACGCCGTTGGCGTATCTGACCAAACCGCTGACCGACTATTTCACCAAAGCTTTCCGCGAGTAGGGCGGGCCGCTCTTGACAGGCGACAGGCCGCCGACCCACATGCGCGCACACACTCCGTAGAAAGAGACTGGCATGACCGACACAGACCCCACCCCCCTTCCGATGTTCTACAAAAACCCCGAGGCGCTGTCTAAAACGGCCCATGCAGATCTCGCAATGCAGACCAGCAACGATTATCGCTTTGCCGCCGCAGCCAACGCGATCCCACTGATGGCCACCGAAATGCCGCAGGCCATGCGCTCCTATCCCATCGTTTTCGCAGGCGACGACAACATGCCACTCGCCCTTACCGGGCTGCAACAAGGCGAGAACGTGTTCGTGGACACGGACGGGCATTGGGCGCCGGGCCACTATATCCCAGCCTATGTGCGCCGCTACCCGTTCGTGCTGGCAGGCGACGCAAGCGACGCGCGTCTCACGCTTTGCATCGACCGCGCCGCCAGCTCTGTTACCACAACGGCTAAAGCTGCACAGGCCAGTCCGCTGTTCAAAGACGGCGAGCCCACCGATCTGACACAAAACGCGATCAAGTTCTGTGAAGAGTATCAGACCATGTTCAACCAGACCAAGACCATGGTCCACCTGATTGACACGCATGGGCTGCTCGCCGAACAAACCTCGAAAATCACCCTGCCTGATGGCGAAAGCCACACGATCGGGGGTTTCATGGGGATTGATGAGGGCAAGCTGAACGCCCTTGAAGACACCGCATTCCTGGCCTTGCGCAAATCCGGCGCCCTTGGGGCGATCTATTGCCAGCTAGGCTCGACCAATTCATGGCAGGCCCTGCTGAACCAGCGCGGATGATCCAAAACACGGCTCCAAGGTGCTTTGCGACTGGACAGCGCGGGCTGCAGACGGCATCCCCATAAAGCACTGTAAAGGACTGCGCCCATGCCCACCGCTCTTGTCACCGGTTCCGCCGGGTTCATCGGCTCCACTATTGCCCGCCGCCTGCTGGACGAGGGCTGGACAGTGGTCGGGCTCGACAGCCACAACGATTACTACGACCCCAAGCTAAAAGAACGGCGCGAGGCGAACCTGAACCAGACCGAAGGCTTCACGCCGATCCATGGTAAGCTCGAAGACCCTGGCCTGCTGATGGATCTCTTCGACAAACACCGCCCCGAGATTGTCGTGCATCTCGCCGCCCAAGCCGGTGTGCGCTACTCCATCGAAAACCCAAGGGCGTATGTCGAGGCAAACCTCGTCGGCACGTTCGAACTGCTGGAAGCCGCCCGCGCCTTCCCGCCCCGCCACATGCTGCTCGCCTCCACCTCCTCGGTCTACGGCGCCAACACGGAAATGCCCTACGGCGAAACCCACAAGGTCGACACCCAGATGAGCTTCTACGCAGCCACGAAAAAGGCGAACGAAGCGATGGCCCATTCTTATGCCCATCTCTACGACCTGCCGATCACCATGTTCCGCTTCTTCACCGTCTACGGCCCTTGGGGCCGCCCCGACATGGCGCCCTACCTCTTCACCTCCGCCGTCTTCGAAGGCCGCCCGATCAAGGTCTTCAACCACGGCGACATGATGCGCGACTTCACCTATATTGATGA
>ERZ1740060.367-NODE-367-length-28970-cov-24.009130_pt1 | contig 28970 bp, 28 predicted proteins | sample MGYA00581743_ERZ1740060 | MGnify/ENA primary metagenome ERZ1740060 (study PRJEB43018, sample SAMN04849235) | marine metagenome | isolation source: floating plastic debris | place: Pacific Ocean | collected 2008-08-27 | study: EMG produced TPA metagenomics...
TGAACCTCTAGAGTGGCTCTAAATGGTAGCTTTATTTACGCCAAGTTCAACTAGTTTAGCCCCTGACATCGGCCCTGATGGCGGCCAAACCATTGGCGTCGCCGTTTCCAGCAGGGGCGCTCAGACGACAGAACAGCGACGCTCAGCGCGGTGAATTCGGGCGATCGCCACGGAGTGCAGGCCTGGGCTAACCGGCCCAGACCCAGACCGCCCGATCGCCCTCAGAGCGATCACCATCACGCCACCCAGGCGCGTCAATAGAGCGAGCCGCACTGGCCAGCTGGCTCAAAATTCCAGCAGCCACTCTGAACTCCGTTCACCCAAATCGAGAGGAATGCTAACCGCCTTGCCCAAGCGGGGGCGATCGCGAGTATCCGCAATCACGCCCCGAATATAGTCTGCCTGGCCCCAGCCGACGAGATAAGTGGCCACCTCGTTGAGATGTGCCAGATACTCATCCTCCGATAGCGGAAAAGAGGCTTGCTCTAAATACCGCCACATCACCTGCAGAAAAATTTGGTTCTGCAAACGGCGAAACTGCACATCAAACGAATAGCCCCACTTAGACACGATGATTTCGTGTAGTTCTAGCCCCGTCATGGCCTTCGCCTCCCAGTGCAGCATTAATATTTTTTAACAACGTTTTGCCCAATCGATTCAGGGGCGTCTGGGGTGCCGACCAAGGCCTCCCCCGAAAACCCAGAACCCATATTATATGAGGGATACAGCCTTTTGGTTAGAAGCTTTGAAGCAGGCATCAGGCCATCCAAGGGGCATCGTTTGTTAGCGACTGAGTAATATGACCGCCGCGATCACCCGTTTCAGCTCAGCGGCCCGACCTCTTGCTACCGCTGAAATGCAATAATACTTAGCAAGAATCTGACTTTATTCTCATCTTATTCTTTTGTCAGCGTTCTCAGTTGTGGGGTGAGTTTTCTCCTCTCCGGTGAGCTGTGTGGTCGTCTGGTGATGACCCTGACGCTGATAGATCATCTTGGTCTCTTACTGAACGATATTTGTCTTTAGACTATGACTCAAGCTTCTGAAATGTCTTCTGATGTGCCCAGCCTTGGGCGACGTCAGTTTATGAATTTGCTGACTCTCGGGGCGGCATCTGGGGCGGTTGGAGGGATGCTGTATCCCGTTATTAGCTACTTTGTCCCCCCTTCCAGCGGGGGAGCAGGCGGTGGCACCATTGCCAAAGATTCCCTCGGTAACGACGTGGTCGCCAGTGAATTTTTGGCTGACAATGCCCCAGAGGCTCGGGTGCTGGCACAAGGTCTCAAGGGCGATCCGACTTATCTGGTCGTCACTGACGATGGCAACCTAGAAAAGTACGGCATCAACTCGGTCTGTACTCACCTCGGCTGTGTGGTGCCCTGGAATGCCAGTGAGAACAAATTTATCTGTCCGTGTCATGGCTCCCAATACGACTTCGCCGGCAAGGTTGTCCGTGGCCCAGCGCCGCTATCCCTAGCGCTGGCCCATGCCGATGTGACCGAAGACGGCAAGATTTCCCTGTCGCCGTGGACTGAAACTGACTTTCGCACCGATGAGTCGCCTTGGTGGGCGTAACTTTGGTGACGCATTCCTAGATTCGTTTGCTGTGTTGTTTTTCAAGTTTGGATACCTAAAACTTCTGATGAAGACCCCATTATTGAGCAGCCGTCTTCGCGCTGGCACCCTGTCTTGGGCACCTGTTGCTAAAGGTCTGTCTGTGGCGATCGCCACTGCTTTTATTTTGCTTTCTGGCCTAGTCGTGCTGCCAGAGTCGGCTCAGGCCTATCCTTTTTGGGCTCAAGACAAGTATGAAGTGCCCCGTGAGGCCACTGGCCGCATTGTCTGCGCTAACTGCCACTTGGCCGAAAAACCGACCTATGTAGAAGTTCCGCAGTCGGTCAAGCCTGATTCGGTCTTTAAAGCGGTGGTCAAAGTGCCCTATGACCTCGACACCCAGCAGGTGCTAGGCGATGGCAGCAAAGGCGGACTGAACGTGGGCGCAGTGCTCATGCTGCCCGAAGGCTTCAAAATCGCCCCGCCGGATCGCATTTCTGAAGAGTTGAAGGAAGAGGTTGGCAACACCTATTTCCTCCCCTATTCGGAAGCGCAAGAGAACATTCTCTTGGTGGGGCCACTACCGGGTGAGCAATATCAGGAAATCGTGTTCCCGATCTTGTCGCCCGATCCGGCTCAGGACAAGAATGTCAGTTTTGGTAAGTATGCGGTGCATGTGGGCGGCAACCGAGGCCGTGGTCAGGTCTATCCCACGGGTGTTAACAGCAACAACGCTGTGGTGAAATCGACTGTCAATGGCACGGTGACGGGTATTTCAGCGGTGGATGCCGGTGGTTATGAAGTCACTGTGCAGTCTGACGCAGGCGCGGCGGAAACAATCGCGGTACCCGCTGGCCCTGAACTCATCGTGTCAGAAGGGGATGCCGTCACCACGGGCGGCGCTTTGACTAGCGACCCCAACATGGGTGGCTTCGGTCAGGTCGATGCGGAAATCGTGCTGCAGAGCCCCGGTCGGATTAAAGGCTTGATTGCCTTTATCGCAGCGGTGATGCTGACGCAGATCATGCTGGTTTTGAAGAAGAAGCAGGTCGAGCGGGTACAAGCCGCCGAAGGCCTCAGCCTGTAGCGCACTCGCTGATGCGGTTGCCTAGCGACGCATAAACCATTTGGTTGAGAGGGTACCGAGAGGTGCCCTCTTTGCGTTGGGGGCGTGATCGCCCATACCACCTGACTGAGCCCGCCTTTGTTGGGTTGTTTTCAGGACGGCGCCCTAAATAACCTGAGTTCGGGATAAGGGCATCAGGCACGCTGAGAGTGGTTCAACCCACCCCATTAACCCCTCCCCAGAGGGGAAAGAAACGGGGGTTGGCTTAACCCGAACTAGCGTTAAATATCCACCCAGTGAGCGGACTCCGGAAGCAATCGGGGCCATTAGCCCTCGCGCTCAACGACAATGACGTTTTCCGTCACCTTCTCGAAGGTGTCATCGTGGCTAATCACAAACAATTGCTTGAAGCTGCGAATGCGGGCGATCGCCTCGGCCAAGCTCTCGCGTCGAGGTCGATCCATATTGGTGGTCGGTTCATCAAAGAAGGCAATATCGATATCGGCTAGCACTTTTAGCAGCGCCAGTCGCACCGCGAGGGCCGCACACATTTGCTCCCCTCCCGATAGGTTCACAAAGCGCCGGGTGTTGGGCCCCTCTTGCACCAGGATTTCGTAATCTCGCGTCCAGGTCAGGGCGACATTAGGGCGGTTGAGCAATTCACGAAAGAGGCGATCGCCCTCGCGAGAAATTTGCTGCACATAGCGTTCAGTAATGCGCGGCCCGGCTTCTTTATAAGCTTTGCGGGCAAAGTTGACGAAACGTTTGATGCGATCGCGTTGCTTCCGCTCCTCAAGGGCCGTATCCCGCTGTGCCGCTAGCGTCTTGAGATCAGCGATCTGGCGCTGTAGCTCCGCCAGCAACTGCTGCTGCTGCGGCAGACTACCCGCCAGGCGATCACGCTCAGAGCGCACCGTCTGGTAAGTCTGTGCGACCTGTTGCGCCATCTGCGGGTCAAAATCAACCTGGGCTTCGGCCAATGCAGTTTGCAGCTGGGTGGCTGCTTCCTGCAGTTCAGCGATCGCCTGGCGGACAGTCGACAGTTCTTGCCTCAGACGGGCTTCATCTTGAGCGGCGCGTTCGTATTGCAAATATTGTTGGTAGCCTGCCTGGTGGATTTGTTTGGCTTGAGTGTGGGTCGCAATGTCAGCATCTAGCGTCTCAAAGGTGTGCAGCTGCTGTTCGAGTTCGTCAAGCTGCTGTTGAATGCCGGCCTGCGCGGCCTGCATCTCGCCATAGCGCTTTTGCACAGTTGGCTGCTGCTGTTGCGATCGCGTTAGCACCGCACAGCGACTTTTAGGATCTTCGAGGGCTTGCCAGGCAGCCTGCACGGCCTGCAGGCGATCGCTGAGAGCCGCGCCCTCGTCAAGCTGTTGCTGTAGGTGGGCCACCCGCTCAATCAAGGCAGCTTGCTCGGTCTGTAACTGGCTCAATTGCTGCCGGCGCTCAGGCAACATAGCGACTTGATTTTGCTGTTGGCCCAGCTCGACTAAGCGCGTTTGGCAAGCCTGCAGCTGCGATCGCAACGCCTCGGCATCGGTCTGGGCTGACAGGTCATCTAAAATTTGCTGCACGGACGACAGCAGATCCTGGTGAACTGTGACCCCGGTTTCTAAAGCTTGTTGAATGGTCACTATCGCCGCCGACTCTGGCGGCTGGGTTGGGGGCAGCGCGGCCAAAGCTTGCAGCGCCTCGGCAACTTGCACTTGGGTGCGATCGCTCGTCGCTCGTCCTTGGCTGACCAATTGCTGCAATTCCGTCTCAAACTGCCGCGCTGCCTCTAGCCGACTGAGCTGCTGCTGCAGGCGATCGCGCTGGGGGGCTAAGTCAGACGCCGCCGCCACCGTCTGTGCCAAAGCCTGCAGACGATCGATCTCCTGGACGGTTTGGGTCACCTGCTGCGCCTGCTGCGCCTGCTGTTTAGCCGTGGCCTGGTGTTCGCCTCGCACCTGGGCCAGGGTCGTTTGCGCCTGCTGTAGGGCCTGGCGTTGCGCTTCTAACTCGGTCTGTTGCTGCACCTGGGGCTGTAGCTGGGCGATTTCTGCAGTGGCGGCCTCAAATCCATCCAGTTGCACTTTGAGGCGGGTGATATCCGCTGCGCGCAGCTCCAGCGTCTTCCGCAGCTTTTGCTGGCTTTTTTGCCGGGTCTGGCGTTCGGTCTGCTGGTGCGCCAGGGTTTGCAGGGCCGTCTCAGCAGCTTGATAGGCCTCGTAGGCGGGGCGCACCGCCACACAAATTTGGGCCGCTTGCTGAGCTTGTTCTAGGGACTGGGTCAATAGCGCGATCGCCTGCTGCCGCCCCGCCATATCAGCTTGGGTCTGCTGCTGCTGGGTTTGCAACTGCTGAATTTGGGTGGCTTGGGCCTGCAGGGCATCGCGTTCTTGCGTCAGCGTCTGGAGCTGCTGATCAAAGGCGGCGAGCTGCCCCTCATTGTGCGTAATTTCTGTTGCGATCGCCTGCTGTCGCGTCTGCAGTTCGTCCCAGGTGGCCAAGCGCTCCTCAAAGCGCGCAATTTCTGCCGTCACAGCTTCCGCTTTCGCTTCCGAATAGCGCCGCAGACTGTTCAGCTCTTTGTAGACCGTTTTGTACTCTTCTACCTTGAGCACCTTGTCAAACACGGTTTTACGATTCTCCGCCGTTTGCAAAAAATCGGCAGTAAAGGTGCCTTGAGGCACCCCGACAGTGCGGGCAAACAGTTCGCCCAAATCAGTGCCAGGGGCCACCCCCAAATGTTCTCGCAGCCAGGGCAACACCTCATCTTTGATACGGGTGTAGGGCAAGCGCTGATTGAGCTGGGGATCAAACAGCGTGTAACCCTTATTGGTGTGGCGCTGCACAGTGTAGGTGCGGTCATCTTGATGGGAGATGAACTCGACCGTGGCTTCGGCGCTGCCGCTGCCGTTGCGAATTAGATCGTCTTTGGCATAGTCGCCCAGATAGTTAAACAGCACCCAGGCGATCGCTTCCAAAATGCTGGTCTTGCCCGCGCCATTTTCGCCACAAATGGCGTTGGTACCCAGCGCAAAGGTGAATTGGCGATCGCGGTGAGTCTTAAAGTTTTTGAGGGTGACGGAAAGAATCTGCATAACCTCTATTTTGGCCCGTTAAGTAACGGCCAGCTGCACTTCGACAAAATCACTCAGCATGGCGGCAATGGCCCTTTGAGCAGCTGGGGCATGCCGACTGCCGCCCTCGGCATGGCGTCGGGTCTGGCCCGGCTCGCAGGTTCTGCGACTCTACCGCGATGACGCGTTGATTTGCGTTAGCGAAGCCATCTTCCACGGGCGTTGGTCTCAGGGCGATACCGCCGACTCATTCATACCGGGCAATCGCGATCACGGCCCAAACGCGATCGCGATCGAGGCGCATCAGTCTAAAGCCGGCAGGCTAATCCTGGCCACCAGTCAGGTCAGGCGTGAGTTCACTGCCCGCCCCGCCTAAGCAGCTATAGCGATAATCGCCGTAGTTCATCTCGGCCCCGCAGAGAATCGCCCCATTAAAGTTACCGCTGACGAGCACAACGTTGCTGAGATCAGCAGCAATTAATACCGCATCGACGAACAGAGAGTCCTCAATATAGGCATTGCCAAACCGAGTGCCATAGAGCGAGGCGGCCGTAAAATCTGATTCATAAAAAGTGGCCTCATGCAGCAGCGCCGCATCCAAGGTCGCCGCGATCGCCGATGCCTTGGCCAGGTAAGCACGGCTCAAATCGGCACCACTCAGATCGGCACCGTCTAAATTGCTGTGGTAAAGGTTGGCCTCAGTCAAGTTGGCCCGCTGTAAGTTAGCGCCGCTTAGATCTAACCGTCTGAGGTCAGCGCCCGAGAGGTTGCAGTCGGGGCAATCGCCGGTGCCAATCAGTTGAGTCAAGGCCTCGCGATCAAAAGCCTGACTGGGTGCGGCGATCGCCAAACCACTAACCAGGGCAAGGACGCCGCTGACCAGCCCCAACTGCTTTTGATACGGGCGATCGCTGATATGCATAGCTATTGAGTCCTCTATTTAGAGATGGTCAGGTGAGCGGCAAGAGCCCCGCCCGGGTGCCGGATGGGATCAGGCAACTTTTCATACGAATTGATACAAGTTACGCTTTCTGAAATCTTTCCAGAAAGATCTCAATTCATCGACAATTTGATCTAATAATAGCCATGCTCTAGGTGATTCAAGGGTTTTAGTTGGTAAAAGGGCCGGTCTTTACTTTCTCTTTACTGAATAATATTGGCGGCATAGGCTGCGAATTCTGCGTCATCATGGGCACCTAGACTTACGGCAATCGTCTCTACATTGGGTGAGATTCAACGGGTGAATTATGAAAACAATAAAAGCGTTTAAGTTTGTTGCAGTTGCCGCCGCCGCCACCATCGGGGTTCTCGGCAGCACGATTGCAACCCTTGCTGCCGATTTTGGTTCTTTAGAAGTTGACCAAAGTCAGTATCTATCAGTGGCGATTCCAGGCGGCAGCTTCATTCCTTATCAGCTGTGGCTGATTCGTGAGCGCACCCCTGGGGCGACCTGCTTTGACGTGAGTGGGACTGAGCCGGGTGTGGTTGATCCGCTGTGGCGCGAAAATACCAGCGGCTGTGCCCCGACTTCCGATTCGAATGGCTATTCCATCCGCGTGGGTGGCGAAGAGTTGGGATCGGCCTATTCCTTAGTCGTCAAAGAGTCGGGCGATGAGCTGGTGCTGATGGGTCAGCCCATCCGAGGCTCTTCCATTTTGATTGGTCGCACGGGCGGTATTAGTGCGAACGGCTATACCGAAATCAAGCTCCAGCCGGGCTGGCGCATTACCCAACGCACCTATGAAGGCGAGGCTCTCGGTCACTTTTATTACACCAATGATGCGACCCTGGCGGAGCTAGAGACCGATGACGGTGTGGCGATCAACCCGACCCCGACGCCCGATCCGACACCTGACGTGGAGTATCCTTTCCCCGATATTTCGCGGGACATTTATGCGACGGAAATTGCTTTAGCCGTTGACAAAGGCCTCGTCGCGGGACAGCAGGACGGCACCTTTAGCCCCGAGCGTCCGGTGACCCGCGAAGAAGCGGCTTCCATCGTGGTTGAGGCCCTAGGCACTAAAGGGCTGGCAACGGCTGTCGCGGTCACAGCTGCACCGTTTCCAGATGTGGCCGTCGATCGCTGGAGCGCTGAAAAAATTACGATTTTGAAAAATGCTGGCATCGTGACTGGTGATCCCTCTGGCAACTACCGCCCGACGGATACGGTTACCCGCGCTGAGCTGATGTCAATGCTGCGTCGCACCGCTGAAGTGGTGGCCTCAGCTGACGGGATTCGGCCGGAAGAAATTGAGCCGACGGGTGAAGTCTTTAACTTCTCTGACACCTCTGGTCACTGGAACGAACAAACCATCGGCGTGATGTCGGCCTACTGTGGTGTTGCGACCCCTTATAACGAGAGAGGCAGCGAGTTTCGACCCAACACCCAGTCTCTGCGGAACTACACGACTGCTGCCGTCTACCGGCTATTTGACTGTGGTGCCACCCCAGTTCAATAAGACAGTCTGACGCAGTGAGCGATCGCGGCCCGCCGATCGCTCGCCGAGACATCATCAGTGGGTAGCCATCAATAAACATTCGGTAAGGGGGGTTGTGGCGACAGCCCAACGCACCACCAGGGATGGCGTTGGTGCGTCACGCTAGGCGATGACACCCCCGACGATAATTAGGGCTTTCTACTGATTGCCCCTGAGGTCATTGGCCTCAGGGGCCTTTTTTTAGCACCAGTTCGGATTAAGCCAAATCTCGTTTCTTTCCCCTCTGGGGAGGGGCTAATGGGGTGGGGTTGCCCCCCTCTCAGCGGGATCGACACCCACCCCGCCTGCGGCCCCCCGCCCCAGAGGGGATTGACTGGGAAGCATGCCTGATGCCCTTATCTCAAACTCAGGTTATTTGGTGGCCGTCAAAATGCCATAGCGCACCAATCCACGCTGAAAGCCCCAGCGCATTAGCCCCAGCGCCAGGGCCCCCTGCAGGGTTTGCGCGCCCGCTTGCCACAGCCCCACAATCGCCTCCCACTGCAGGGCTGAACCAATCACCGCATCCCAAAAGGGGGCTACCGCATCAGACCAGTCAGCTGGGCGAACGGCGCGATAGCCAGCCTGGGTCGCCAGCTGGGCGTAGTCAGGCAGCGACAGCACATAGGGCAAATGGTAGACCTGATAAAGCGCGTCTAAATGCCACTGTTCAGACTGAGTGAGGGCACCCGCGAGGGAATCAGTGGGGCGGTGACACCAGGTGGCCATGAGCAGCCGACCGCCCGGCTTGAGCAAGCGATAGCTCTCTTGAAAAAACTGCCCTTTGTCGGGATAGTGCTCACCGCTTTCCATCGACCAGATCAGGTCGAACTGCTCATCGGGAAATGGCGTATTCAGCACGTCAGCGACTTGAAACTGGGCACGCTCAGCCAACCCGGCGATCGCGGCTCGTTCGGTCGCCCGAGCTGCCTGTTTTGGGCTCAGCGTCAGGCCCATGACCTCAGCATTGTAGCGATCGCCTAAATAAAGCGCGCTGCCGCCAATGCCACACCCCGCATCCAAGATCTTGTGAGCTTGCTGGACCTCAGCCCACTGCAGCAGGGCATCGATCAGGTCAACTTGAGCCTGCTGTTGGTCTTTTTGATGCGTGCCGGTCGGCCCATAAAACCCGTGGTGCATGTGCTCACCCCACGTCCGCTCCCAAAGGCCAGAAGACTCGTCGTAGAAAGTTTGAATGTTTTGATACAGGTCTGAACTCATGGCACTTTTGCGACTCCTAGGGCAGTGTAGTCTTCCACTGCAACTCCTGGAAAGCTGGCCAGATGTTTTCTCGTCATCAGCGGAAATTTGAACCCGTGATGCAGGGTCGAGCGGCCAGGCTTGACCGCTCCAACCGCGCCCCGAAAAATGCCATAACAGCATGATTTTCCGCCGCAAATAGGAAACAGCCCGACAACTCATGAAAAGATAGGGAGCGATGTTGCTGGCTTCTAGGGTTGCAAACCGCTGGGTTTGTTAGAGTCAGCCGCAAGCTGTCTTTCGGTTTTTAGAAATCCATGGGCTCGTTTGAAATGACCGTCCCGCGAACCATCTGCGCGGGCTTTTTGATGTTGATTGCGCTGGGGACGGCGCTACTCTGGTTGCCGCTCGCGACGGCAACCGGGCAGTGGAATGAACCGATCGTGGCGTTTTTTACCGCGACTTCAGCAGTCTGTGTCACGGGGCTGATCGTCGTCGATACCGGCAGCTATTACTCGCCCCTCGGGCAGTTCATCATTCTGTTGCTGATTCAGGTGGGCGGGTTGGGCTACATGACGGCGACGACCCTCTTGCTGCTGGTGTTAAAGCGGCGCTTACGGCTCAAAGAACGGCTGGCGGTGCAACAATCAATGGATATTCAGGAGTTGTCAGGCGGGCGATCGCTGATCATCTCGATCATTGGTATGACCCTGATTATTGAGCTGACCGGGGCGTTTTGCCTGATGCCCACGATGATGCGCGAACAGGGCCCGGCGCAGGGTCTCTGGTCCGCCCTTTTTCACAGCATTAGCGCCTTTAACAATGCGGGGTTCAGCCTGTTTGAAGACAGCCTAGTGCGCTACGTGCATTCGGGCTGGGTCACCGGGGTGATTACGCTCTTAGTGATTTTTGGCGGCATTGGCTACCAGGTCATTATGGAAGCCTTTTTGTGGGGTCGCGATCGCCTGCTGCGGCGCTCACAGCGCAGTGAGTTTTCCCTCAATTTCAAAGTGGTCGTCGTAACGACCTTGGTGCTGTTGCTGCTGGGCACATTCTCATTCCTCGTGGTGGAATATACCAATCCCGCCACATTGGGTTATTTCCCCTTCCAAACTAAGCTGTCGGCGGCTTGGTTTCAGTCGGTGATTGCCCGCACGGCTGGCTTCAACTCCGTTGACATCAACGCGATGCATGATGCGGCGTTGTTTCTGATGATTGCCCTAATGTTTATTGGGGCCAGTCCTGGTAGCACTGGCGGCGGCGTCAAAACCACCACGATTAGTCTGCTATTTATCTGCACCCGTACCGTTTTGCGGGGCTACGACGAGGTCCTAATCTACCGCCGTGAGATTCCCCCCATGCGGATTCTCAAAGCCATTAGCGTGGTCGTGGGCTCGGGGCTCACAGTGGTCGGTGTCACCATCGCGCTGGCCTTGTTTAATCCTGGATTCAACTTCTTAAGACTGCTGTTTGAGGCCGTTTCGGCCTTTGCCACGGTGGGGCTCTCGACCGGCATCACGGCGCAGCTATCCACACCCTCACAGCTGGTGATCATTGCCACAATGTATGTGGGTCGCGTGGGGGTGCTGCTCTTTATGGGGGCGCTCGTGGGTGACCACAGCCCCAGCATGGTGAAGTATCCCGAAGAAGATCTGTTGGTCGGCTAGTGCCGATGCCGGGTGCAGTGAAAGGAAACGCCAACCGCAGGGCAGTATCTTGACCTGCGGTTGGCGTACCTGGCGATCGCTCTCCAGCCTTTGTGAGTCAAAAGACAGGGCAATCGCCAGTCCGGCGAGGACGAGACTGCGGCCCCTGGGTTCGAACTTTAGGGATCAGAGCGCACTTAGGAGCGCTCAACCCAATAGCCAGCACTGCATAATACCCAAAAGAGTCCAAACAGCGCGTCGTTAAGATCAAGCGGCTTCCCAGGTGGGAGGCCGGTATTGGTAACATTTCAACCCAGTTTGCATAAATCCTTGAGCGAGCCGATTGGGCAGGCGGCGATCGCATCAATTGAATAATCGGCAACATTCTCATCCCCAAAACTGCGAGCCGTCTACCCAGCACTCTTAACCTCATTGTGAAATCATCAGTTCACCTGAGGCAACGTCTGAACCAGCGCAGACCGGTGCCGTCAGGGCGAGTTCAGCCAGCCAGCCGCAGTTCGTCGCGACGAGGCCTTTACAAAACCGGCGTCTCTACGAGTATGGTCTTGGCGAGAAATCTCCTTAAGCCCTCCAGTTAAACAGCCAGGGAAAAATCAGATGGAATTGTTAGAGATGTGGGAGCACAGCCTCAATGGGTTTGTGATGGTAGCCAAACTGGCTTTGGAAACCATCTCAGTTTTTTGCGTGGTGCTCGGCTTGTTAAAGACGATTCAGCTGACGTTCAGATTGCGCCATCGGCGGCAGCGAGGCGAAGATTTCCCCTTTAATCAACTGCGGCTCAAATTTGGGACTTGGCTCGCGCTCGCCCTGGAATTTCAGCTAGCGGCTGACATTTTGGCAACCACGGTCGCTCCCACAATGGAAGACTTGGGCAAACTCGTCATCGTCGCAGTTGTCCGCACTTTTCTGAATTACTTTCTCAGCAAAGAGATCGAGGCAGAGATGGAGCAGGAAAGACAAAAGCAGCTGCAGGAAGCCTGATACCAGTTCCTAGTGGTTGGACTGTCAAGGCAATTTTGGCAATGCAGGGGAGTCAAGGGAGCAGAGGGGCAGATTTATCGTTTTGTTTCAGAGAATTGGGAGAACGGTTGGTCGCGATCGCTCATCAGATTGATAGCCGGCACTGGTCTCTAAAAGGGTGATGGATCGCGAGGAGCCTTGATTTGAAAGGATTATAGCCATTCTCCCAGGAAATGCCTGGAATACTTACCTCACAATGCTTTTCAAGCTCTATCACCCCTCAACAGGACAGTGCCTGATAGCCGCACGCGAACAACACAGTTACGTCGCCGCTGCCGTCCCATAGCGCAGGAAATGCAAACCGCTGTAAAGATGAAAAGCTGGATCCCAGTTGCTGTCTTTGAGGCGGGCGAGTTCAATCTGGGGCTTGAGAGGGGGCAGCAGATCGAGAAACTCCACCGCCCCTTCGCCAAACTTGGTAAAGCCCTTGTGAATCGGGGCATCAACCTGCTGCTGTAAGTATTGAACCAACGCCTGCCACTGGGGCCGGGTCGAAAAGGCCTTGTCAGGAATGGCCTCAGCATTGGGCAGCGGATTGCCTTTGCGAAAGTCGTAGGTGCGATCGCAGAGCCGCAGCACGCAGCGCCGCTGATGACAGTGCAGATCAACGATCTCGGCATAGTCTTGCGTTTGCTCTTTGCGGGTCAGCTGTCGGCGGGCAGTCATATCCACCACGGATTCAAACATGGGGAGCTGACCCAAGACGATTTGCGAGATTTCTGACCAGTCAAAGGCGATCGCTCCCAACTGCCCCGTCGCATTTTTGCACACAACTTCGGCAGTAGGCTGCACCCGCCGAAAATTTTGCACCCGAAACACCTGAATCGCCTTGATTTCCGCATGTTTGGCCCAAAAGGCCGGTGTGTGAGCGGCAGTCAAGGCTTGGGTGTAATATTGCAAATCGCCAATCGGCCCCACCCGATACAGTCGCCACTCTCGACTCGGAATCTGCCACCGCGCGGTATAGGCATCAATGCCCGTCACCTGGGCTAACCCCTGGGCCGCGGCCTGCCGCTGCTCTCCCGTCACGGGTTCTAAACACAAAAGACCGGGCGCCTGCCCATCGGGTTGAGCGCGGGCGGCTTCGAGGGCGCTAGCTTGCGCCGCATCGCGTTGTGTCTGCACCCGCTGAATGCCCTGGCGAGCCTGCGCCATCACCTTGGAGTTGGCGGTTTGTCGTAGCAGTTTCAGATAGGTTTTTTCGGCCTGATCCCAGCGTTCGGTCGCCTCCTGATATTGGCCTGCAGCCAGCAAAAATTTAGGATCTTTAGCGTCTTTCTGCTGCCACTGCTGCAGTAGGGTTGCAGCGGTACGAAAGTCTTTTTTTTCCAAGGCTGCAGCGATCGCATCCTGCATAGGGGCTATCTCTCCCGCTTTTTGCTGGTTTCATTCTAAGCGGTGTTATCCCCAACCTGGTCTAGGGCTCAGTTCCCCGATGCCCATTGCCCACTTGCCATCATCACCTCAGGCCGCCCCTCCACCGACCAACTTGCCGCTGCCACTCAGCACACCCATACTCGCGACCGCTGCCGCCGCTCAAGCTGCCGGTTTACAGCAGTCGCAGTTGTCTGAGGGCCTCGTCTTCCGGATCGGCGGCTCGGGGCGCGCCTTCGTCTGCCTGCGGTTGTGGTGAGGCGGCCTCAAGCTCAACAGGGGCGTCAGCGATGAGCGCCTGGGCGGCGGCGACCATATCGGTCGCCAGCTCAGCCAAATCTTCGCGGTTGTTGAGATAGGTCTGCAGCGCTTCGAGCGGATCAAGGCTGTTGCCGGGGGCGAGTTCGGGCAGTCGCGATCGCGATTTTTGGGTGACGATTTGCGGATGAATGGTGTAGGTGTGAGCGGTTGCCAAGGCGGCAAAAATCGCAGCGTTATCCACCCCATCCACCTGGTCGGGACGCAGACTGTACAGCAGACGTACGACCGCATCTGATAGATCGTGCTTGGCGATCGCCCGCAACAGTTTTGCCTGTGGCTCATCCGCCGCCGTCAAATCAACCGTAACAGTGAGAAAAGGCCGCACCGGCAGGGGACAAAATTCGACCTGGGTGGCCTGTTTTTTGACCGTCGCCCAGACATAGCCTTTCGCTTCATCAGCTTCGCTAAAATCAACGCGCTCGATACTGCCGGGATACACCACAGGCGGCGACTCACAGAGCACTTGATACCGGTGAACATGGCCCAGCGCCACGTAGTCAAAGCAGGGTCGCGCCAGCAGCGCCATTGGCACGTTAAAGCCGCGCCCCACGGCAAGAAACCGCTCAGCCCCAAAGGTGGCCGTATCAGTCATCAGATGCGCTAACAGAATGGTGGGCACGGTTGGGTCAAGGCGGCGAATTTCACCCTCTAAGGCCACCCGCAGCCGATCTAACAGTTGCTGGCTCACTTCCGCCATCGACAGCCCCTCCATTTCGGGACGGGTTAATAAGGTAGAAGGGGTCAACCAGGGCAGCGTGATCACCTGCACCGGCCCGTTGGCAGTTTGGATCGTGTGCGTCTCTAGGCGATCGCCCACAATCACCCCTGGCACCCCTAACGTGCGATAGATACAGAGGCTGGCTCCGCCCTGCCCCTGGGCGTACTGATCGTGGTTACCGACTAGCAGCACGGTGGGAATATTGGCATCGGCCAGGCGGCGAAACTGGCTAGCAAAGGCCTGCTGCACCAGGGGCGGCGGCGTCGCATCCGGGAAGGCGTCCCCGCCAAAGAGCACTAAGTCAGCGGGGCTGGCGATCGCCCGATCAACGCACCGGCCTAGCGTCGCGACAAAGTCCTCCAGTCGGGTATTCATGCCCGTCTCAGGGTTGAGGCAACCGTGGGCAAAGCCGCTGCCCATATGAATGTCGGACAAATGCAGCACTGAGATCATCGCGCAGCCCTCAGGAGTACGAATGCACTCCTAAGTGTACTCAGATACGGCCAAAAGGCCAACCACGCGGCCCAATTCGCCGTATCTGAGCGAGCATCCATCCCTCGGCTGCTCTCTGACCTCGTCCCTTTCAAGGCGGGGCTTCTGTGCAACAGCCGATAGGCTAAAAAAAGATCCACGCGGCGAAAACCGAATAATCCTGAGAACTATTCGGGAACAGCCAGTAGGATGGCAAAAGACCCACTCTGCACCCGGCCCAATCTGCGATGAAGTCCATTATTGCCGTCGATCTGCCTCAAAATGCCTACAAAGTCATGATCGCGCCCGATGCGCTCGATCATGTGGGTGGTTGGCTGGCCGATCATCAAAAACCGTTGGTGCCCACCGGCCAAAAGCTGCTGGTAGTTTCTAACCCAGTGATTTTTCGGCATTATGGCGATCGCCTCGTCCAGTCTTTAACGGCGGCGGGCTATCAGGTCAGCACCTGCCTCTTGCCGGCTGGCGAGCGCTACAAGACCCTACGTTCCATCCAGAAAATTCACGATGCGGCCTATCAGGCCAAGCTAGAGCGCAAGTCGGCGATGGTGGCCCTGGGTGGGGGCGTGATTGGTGATATGACCGGATTTGCCGCCGCCACCTGGCTGCGGGGAATTGGCGTCGTGCAGATTCCCACATCACTGCTGGCCATGGTCGATGCTTCGATTGGGGGCAAAACTGGCGTTAACCATCCCCACGGCAAAAATTTAATTGGCGCCTTTCATCAGCCGCGCTTGGTAGTCATCGATCCCAACGTTTTGAAAACGCTACCGGCCCGTGAGTTTCGAGCGGGCATGGCAGAGGTTATCAAATACGGCATCATTTGGGATGCAGCGCTGTTTGAAACGTTGACCCAAGCCCCCCGCCTCGACCAGTATCGCTACGTCAGTGGCGAACTGCTGCAAACTATTTTGACGCGATCTTGCCAGGCGAAGGCGGAGGTCGTCGCTCAGGATGAAAAAGAAGCGGGGCTGCGAGCCATTTTGAACTACGGGCACACGATCGGCCACGCGGTTGAAAGTGCCACTGGTTACCGCACCGTCAATCATGGAGAAGCGGTGGCGATCGGCATGATTGCTGCTGGTCGGTTAGCAACGACTTTGCAACTCTGGCCCGCCGCCGCCGAACAGCGCCAAACTGAGCTCATCGCCAAGGCCAAGCTGCCCAGCCAAATTCCGCCGAATGCAGAAACCGAGCGGCTGATTGCCTTACTCCAGGCTGACAAAAAAGTCGAAGCTGGTCGAGTGCGGTTTATCTTGCCCAAGGCGATCGCCGATGTCTTTATCACCGATCAGGTGACTGACAATGACATTCGCCCGGTTTTGGCAGCCATGACCAACCCGTAAAATAATTCGTAGGGGCGAGGCATGCTCGAAGTTACGTTTTGGCGGCGTCCTAATCGCTAATTGAGCATGTCTCGCCCCGACCAGCGTCCCATCCACTCACCATTGCCATGCAACTTCAAGACCGCGACACCCACGCCCGCCCCTCGCTGACCCTGCCCACGAGAACCGCCACCGTCACCCGCCAAACCGGTGAAACCAACGTCCAGGTCACGCTCACGATCGACGGCACCGGCCAGTGCGAGGCGCAAACCGGGGTGCCCTTTCTCGATCACATGCTGCACCAAATTGCTTCCCACGGTCTGTTTGACCTTAGCGTGCAGGCCCAAGGCGATTACGAAATTGATGACCACCACACCAACGAAGATGTGGGCATCACGCTGGGGATGGCGCTGCAGCAGGCGCTGGGCGATCGCAAAGGCATCGTCCGTTTCGGCCACTTTGTGGCCCCCCTGGATGAATCGCTAGTGCAGGTAGCGCTCGATTTTTCGGGTCGCCCCCACCTCACCTACGGGCTCGAAATTCCCACTCAGCGGGTGGGCACCTATGACACCCAATTAGTGCGGGAATTTTTTGTGGCGATCGTCAACCACAGCCAAATGACCCTACACATCCGCCAGCTCGACGGCATCAATTCTCACCACATTATTGAAGCGACTTTCAAAGCGTTTGCCCGCGCCATGCGCATGGCCACCGAGATTGATCCGCGTCGCGCCAGTCAAATCCCCAGTTCTAAAGGTGTTTTATAAAAGGGCTGGAGAGCGTTGGTTCAATCTCGGACAAGTATTGCGTAGTAGAAGTTGAGACCAATGTTCATTGATCGGACTACCAAGGCAATCTTCCCTGCCGGGGGCAGAAGGGGCAAGGCCGCAAAAAAATAGCAGGCTAATGTTGAACCGGTTCTCTGCAACGAGACTATAGATCTGATTCCCCGGCTCCCCCGTCATCAATCTCTACTAGCCCCCATCTAACATCGCCGCGCCCATGAATCTACCTGAAGATCCCGATACGGCACCGGAAATCAATATCGTGCCGATGATTGACGTCATCTTTGTGGTGCTAACTTTTTTCATTCTGTCGAGTCTTTTTCTCACCCGATCTGAGGGCTTACCCGTTAACCTGCCCGGTGCCGCCACCAGCGAACAGCAACTGCAGGATTACTCGTTGACCCTGACGATAACCAATGGCGGCGATCTGCAACTGGGCAACGAGGCGACGTCGTTATCATCGTTGGCCTCGCTGGTGCAGGCCCGGCGGGTCGGCGATCGCCCGTTGCTGATCATTATTCGCGCTGACGCCGCCGTGCCCCACGGGCAAGTGGTCGCCGTGATGGATCAGTTACGTACTCTCGATAACGTGGGGATGGCGATCGCGACGCAGCCGCCATCACTGGCCCCGGCAGCCGAGTAGCCGGTAAGGCCCACGGGATAGGCCCAGCTAGCTGGAGCCGTAAGCACGCAATCATCAACGCGAGCGATCGTCAGAGCGCTGGCCCATACCGCTCACGCGACACTCCACACCATGAAGATCAGAGACCTTAGAATTCCGATCAAGGCAGCGGTCCGGTGCCATTCACTGAGCTGGAATCGTCGCTGAACCATCGCAGTCGGCGTCAGGCCATAAATCTTTAAGGTGGGAATATAAATTGTTACCCATGGCCTGCCGCCCATTTCCACACCTCCACAGCCGCCTCAAAGTCGAGCCGTAGGATCAGGTGCAGTCAACGAAAGAACTGGCCCGCTTGGTTTTCGGCAAAGCGCTAGATTTAGAGCCTCCTGACCGCATTCACGATTAAGCCCGCTAAATAAGTTGAGAGCTATTCTCAATAAGGAAATCTTCTTGCAAATTGTAGGGATCAGTCGCTATCATTGTCAACAAGGCGTCGCTGTTGAGAGGAGCATAATTTAGTGGCATATACCCCAGCCGCCCTCAAGGCTGAATTGAACGAACGCGGGTGGCGCTTGACCCCACAGCGGGAAATTATTTTAGAGACGTTTCAGAATCTGGCCAAGGGCGAGCATCTGAGCGCCGAAGATTTGCGTGACGTGCTTAAAGATGAGGGTGAGCAGGTGAGCTTATCCACCATCTATCGCAATCTCAAGCTGATGGCTCGCATGGGCATTTTGCGCGAGCTAGAGCTGGCTGAGGGCCAAAAACGTTACGAAATCAACCAGCCGTCACCCCATCATCATCACCATTTGATTTGTGTCCGCTGTAGTAAAACGATCGAGTTTAAAAACGATTCGGTGCTGAAAGCCGGAGCGCGAACCGCCAAAAAATCTGGCTATCACTTACTCGACTGCCAGCTCACGATTCATGCAGTGTGTCCGACCTGCCAGCGATCGCTCTTACCCGTATAAGCCACCTGGCATGACCACAGTTACGGCAGCCAGGTCGGGGCCACGCCGGTAAAGGGCAGCACCTGCGGTGCGGCTTGGGCTGGGGTACCTGTTAAGCGTTCCTCTGTTGTCTGAAACAGAGGCAGCAGCAAGTTTTGAGCAGCGCCATCAGGCGTCGGTGAGGCCACCTCCAGCGCGATTGCTAGACCGTCCGGCGAGATATTCATGCTGACGCGCGATTGAGCCGGAAAGGTCAGCAGCGGCACCAGCATTGGCGACTCATCCAAGGCGATCGCCGTGAGAAAGGGCTGTTCTTGGTAGTCAGCGCCCGGCAGCAGCTCACTCGCTAAGACATAGAGGATTTGGTTAGTGGGGTCAAACTCAGCGGCCAAAATCGAGCCGGTCGTATCCAGCAGGGGGGTTTCGTCACCATCAATGGTGACGAAGACCAGCGTTTCGGTAAAGCGCCGTTCCGGGTCGTTTTGGTTGAAATCGACCATCGCCGCGGCCGAACCATCGCTAGTGATATCAAACACGCGGCCAAACTCCGGCAAAAAGTCGAGCGGGTCAGCGGCGATCGCCCCCTCTGCCTGCAGGTCGAGCGGAATGATGGCGGTGCCTTGGCCCTGCAGCAGCAGCAGCGTTTGGCTGTCTGGCCCAATCAAAAACTCACCGCCAGGCTCAGTGTCTAGCCGCTGGGGCGCCTCGCCTTCGGGAATCACCCACGGTCCAAAATCGCTCGGGGAGGTGGGGTTCACCCGCTGCACCACGATCTTTTTGCCATTAGGGGCGAGGTCAAACGCCAGATTTTGATATTCATCGCCATCGAGAATCGGCGTGAGGGTACCGGCTGCATCGGGAGCAAACGAGACGTTAACCGCTTCGGTCAAAGATTGTTCTGGGGCCAGCGGCGCTAAGCCCGTGGCGACCGTGAAGAGGGAAGCCGTTGAACTGCCGGAGGCATCCGCTGCGGTCGGCACAGCAGAAAACAGCAGGCGCTCGCCCAAAGGGTACGGCTCAAAGTTGAGCACAGTCAAATCGGGCGGGGTCAGCGCGGTCGTTTCTCCCGCTTGCGAGAAATTGATCAACATCAGCCGGCCCGCTTCGTCAGCTTGGGTGCCGATGTAGGCAATCGCTCGGTCACGACTTTGAAAGCTGCCCGTAAAGGGCTCAAACTGGGTTGCCGTGGCCTGCCCGATCGAGAAGCGATCGCGGGCTTCTGGCAAGCGCACCTCATAGGTTTCCCCGTAGGGGATGGGCACATCTAAGGTGTAGGCCAAGCGCCGCCCCGCCCAGCTCACCCGGCCTGGCAAAGGCGGCTCAATTTGCAGATTTGCCTCCACGGTTTCAGGGTCCATCGGGCGCGTAAAGGTGATGGCAAACGCGATATTATCCGCGCCGACGGTGTGCGCCTGCCAGGAAAAATCGCGCACCTTGACTGTGGCATGATCGCCCAAAACGACGAGTAAAAAGGCGAGCACCACTAACCCCACCATCAACGCCAGCGCGATTTGATCGAGGGATGCCTGGGAGCGTCTCAAGGCTCGCTGAGCAGAGCGATTAAAACTCATAGGGATTCTTCGGCTCCGGCACCGGCAAAACGTCCTGCGGCTGAATCACCAAGCGGCGCTGACCATCCACGGTGTCAGTCATCATGGTACCGGTGATGTTCACCCAACTGTCGGGAGCAAATTCCCCGCGATCGCCCGACAGCTGCACCGGCAACCCCACCGGATAAGCATCGGCCGCACAGCAGGTCAGCACAAACCGCGCCGCCAGCAGATAATCATCAGGCCAGTTGGGCGGATGAATGACAAAGCCAGTAATGTTGACCGGCTCATCGGTATAGGCATCGGGCTCCGGATAAACGTTGAGCAGGCGGATCCAGTCAATCAGGGAACGCTCTTCGGGCGGGGTGTTGCGGGCAAATCGGCGGGGCTGCGATCGCGTCAGCGCCACTGGCTCCGCGATGCCCCGCGCCAGGGCCGTATCGCTGGTAAACGGGCGAGGAATATAAATAATGCCAAAAACGGCCACAGCCAGCAGCACTGCTAAGCTCCACCGCCGGGGCAGCAGCGCGATGTGAGGAGTATTCAGGCTTTTCGGCGACCACAACAGAGCCGCGCCGCGCCACAGGGCCATCAGCAAGAGTAACCAACCGGCACCAATCGCCAACCAGTGATAATCGGGATGCAGCAGCACCGCGAGGCGGCCCGTCCACCAATACCGCAAAATCATCAGCCCCCATAGCAGCAGGGCCAGGGCATCGAAAGCAATGGGCCAGGGAAAGGTCCGTTTCATCTCAGAGGGCTACCAGCTGGTGTAAAGGTTGACGGCTAACGTAAACACAAAGGTCAGCTGGGCGGCCAGCACAAATAAATAAATCACCGCGCGACTCTTAAAGGTCGTTAGGAGCAGTGAAATATTTTTGAGGTCAATCATCGGGCCAAAGACTAAAAAGGCCAGGATGGAGCCGCTGGTAAAAATGGAAGCGAAAGACAGAGCAAAAAACGAATCTACCGTCGAGCAGATCGAAACGACCCAAGCCAACAGCATCATCGCCAAGATTGAGGTGATGGGGCCTTGGCCCAGCGCCAAAATCCACTCGCGGGGAATCGCCACCTGCACCGTCGCCGCGATCGCGCTGCCCATGACCAACACGGCTCCGAGTTCGCGAAACTCTTGCAGCATCATCTCCAACACCGCCTGGGCCTTCACCGTCCAGGTAGCGCTGGGCAAAACTGCCATATCCATGGCCAGGGGCTGGTCGAGCTTCACCGGGCCCGTCGATTGCAGCAGATAGGTACCCCGGGTCAATAGCGGACTGTCGCTGGTTGCGGTCGCTAGCGCCGGTTCGGGCTCGGGGGGCAGCAGCTGCCGGGCGATCGCCGGTTGCAAAAAGGGCCGCAAGTCTTTCTGCACGCTAAAGACACAGGCGATAATCACCGAAATCAAAATCGTTAGCCCGACGCGCCAAAACACCATGGAGGGCTGATCGCGAAAGGCCACCCAAGTGGCCCAAAACACAATGGGGTTCACCGTCGGGGCCGCCAACAAAAAGCCAATAGCCAGCGCTGAGGGCGCGCCCTGCATCAGCAAGCGCCGCGCCACCGGCACGTTGCCGCATTCACACACGGGAAACAAACAGCCAAACAGGCTCCCAGCAATGGCGGCTAACACCGGATTTTTAGGCGTTAAGGCCACCAGCTTGCGCTCATCGACCAAGATCGCCAACAGACTCGAAAAAGCGACACCCAACAACAAAAATGGCGTAGCTTCGACGAGCAAGCTCAGAAATAGGGTCAGGCCTTGGTTAAATTGCGACATCGCCCCAGCCAGAGCAAACAGTGAAAGCATCAAATGCGCTTGAACTGAGGACAGTTAGAGTAGTCTCCAGGCTCAAACAGTTTCACTATGATAGTGCGTCGTCTGGCTGAACGACCTGATCGCCTTTTTATCGCCATCATCGAATTTTGATCACCACAGTCGAATTTTGCACAGGCTGATGTTGCCCGACAAGCAAACGTCGACGTCAGCACCGGGATCACGGCGGCGATCGCTGTACTTGCCACTGTAATAAAACTGGTTGTCTTCAATTTTGAACTCCGTGGGCAACGGCTGAGTGCAGGGCGGACATTCCACCAGAGCCGGCACCGCATCGTCGGCTTGCAGATGCGGCAAATTCACGTTCCAAAACTGTCCTGGCGGCAGCGGGTGGGCCATCAGCTTGGCCAGCACATGACGAGCTAGCCGGGTGGCCACCGCCCAGTCGATCGGGCGACGGTTGTGAATGTAGTGGGAAATCGCAATTCCCGGCACGCGCAACAGCGTGGCCTCCCGCACTGCCGCCACGGTGCCCGATACATACATATCGGCCCCCAGATTACCCCCGGCGTTAATGCCAGACAGCACCCAGGTGGCCTCCGGATACAGGTAGCTCACCGCCACCCGCGTGCAGTCGGCAGGCGTCCCCGCAATCGCATGTTCGCGCTCGTGACGCCGGTCCAGGGCGATCGCGCCACCGCGATTGAGTTGATGACTACAGCCTGACAAGGGACGATCAGGGGCGACGATAGCAGTGGGTTGGCCAGGGAGGGCCGCCTGCAGTGCCCGAATGCCCGGTGCATCAATACCATCGTCGTTGGTGAGAACTAAAGTCATGGGCCACCGTTGAGGAAAAGACAGACGCAGGGTTACAGCCCCGAGGGCTAATGGTCGCTGGGATAAAAACTCGAAGAACTGAATTTTACGCTATCAAGAAATAAAGGATAGGCTCCCATCGTCGCCGTTCGTTTCAGTGGCTAAACAGACCCGTGGCAGAACAGCTTGGTGGGGAAAGGCTTGGAGTATACCAAGCAATCACGTGTCCAAGCACCCGATTTCTTAAAACCGATCAATAGTCTGCGGCAAGTTTTTCATCGCAACCAGGTGCTTCAGACCCAAAATTCCGTGGCGACTATCCCGCCATGGTGCCAGCAAACACCTTGGCCGCTGGCCCAGTCATATAAACCCGATTGTCGCTGGCCGACCACTCAATGCGCAAAGGCCCTCCTGGCAGCTCGACGGTGGCGGCGCGATCGCAGTTTTCCGTCAGCACCCCGGCGACTAAAGCCGCACAGGCCCCGGTGCCACAGGCCAGGGTGGCGCCTGCCCCGCGCTCCCAAACGCGCATTTTGAGATAATCGCGGCTGATCACTTCAATAAACTCGGTGTTGATGCGCTGCGGAAAGGCCGGGTGGTGCTCAAACTGTGGCCCGAGCTGAGCCAGCGCGATCGCCGCCACATCATTCACAAAGGTAATGCAGTGAGGGTTGCCCATGCTGACACAAGTCACCGCCCAACTTTGATCAGCCACACCCAGCGGTTGATTGACCACTTGCTGAGCCGCGGCCGCCAGCGTGGTGGGAATCTCGCCTGCCCGCAAAATCGGTGCTCCCATATCGACGGTCACCTGCCCGTCGGGCTGCAGCTTCGGAGTCATCGTCCCCGCTCGGGTGTGAATGGCGTAGGCTTTAGGCGCAGCGACGACCTGACCAGCCTGGGTTTCTAACTCGGCAATGAACTGCGCTAGGCAGCGAATGCCGTTGCCACACATCTCGGGTTCAGAGCCATCTGAGTTGAAAATGCGCATGGTGTAATCGGTGCCCGCTTGACCTGGCAAGACAAAAATGACGCCATCAGCCCCAATACCAAAGTTGCGATCGCACCATTTCACTGCCTGCTCTGCCGTCAGCATCAGGTCAGCTTGATGCCGATTATCCACTAAGACAAAGTCGTTGCCTAACCCGTGATACTTACTAAATGCGATCGCCATCTTTCCCTTTCCTCAACGAGCTGCCGTTTCGGGCGATGCGGTCAGCCACTGGTCGAGACCAACTACCGCCTGCAACGCCCCCATACAGACCGCTATTATCCTAGAACTTTCCCCTAGTGTGCGCGATCTAAATCTTGAAAAACGGGTAACCTTAAGGCCAGTATGAGTCGTTCACAAACCGTCAAAACCGGTTTGCAGCCATGTCACTAGAACTCGAAACCGGACTACCTAGCACTCGATTGCTACAAACCTATTTGCGCGAAAAACGCACCGTAGAAGTTAAGCTCGTCACGGGCGATACGGTTACGGGCTCACTTTCCTGGCAAGATCCGCAGTGTGTTTGTCTGAATGTCGAGGGTGACTCTGTCATCGTGTGGCGCTCGGCTCTGGCTTATGTCAAAGGGGTTTAGGCAGCCCGTTGAGTCGCGCGAGCGAGCGCGAACCAGACGTTCTCGCTGCTGGCCCTCTGTTGCTAACCGTCACCCCCTTTCCCCCAACTTCGTCCATGAAACAGCACATCTCTTTCTATGGATTGCCGGGTCTCAACGCCGCCTTGAAAAAGCATCAATTTTCTTGGCAATCGGTTTTGTTCATGACCTTGGCGGGGGCCATTACGCTCTTTGTCACGCTGGCGCATCCACCCGCCTATGCCTACGACGTCTTGATCGCTCCCTCTGGGCCACGTCAGGGCGATACCGTGTCGATTATCTCTAGCGAAAGTCGGGGCAGCGCCCACGTGCCCGCCGTCTCCATCAACGGCACGGGTCACCCCACCTTTGCCGTGGGCAATGGCCGCTACCGCACGTTTCTCCCAACCAGTCCGCTGCACCCGTCGGGGGAATATATCATTCGCGTTGCAGGCCCAGAAGGGCCTCGTAATCCCATGGTGTGGCTCAGCGATCGGTCCTTTCGCACTCAACGCATTACGCTGCCCCCGAGCCGCAGTAACCTCGGCACCGACTACGAGTTTGATCAAGTCGCTGCCTTTAAAACAATTCTGAGTCCTGACAAATTGTGGAATGGCCCCTTGCTGCGCCCCAGTCAGGGCAGTGTCAGCTCGGAATATGGCGTTCGGCGCTACTACAACGGCGTATTTGCCGAAGATTACTACCACCGAGGAGTCGATTACGCTGCCGCCACGGGGTCACCAGTCATCGCACCAGCGATGGGCAAAGTGGCTTTAGTGGGTCGGGTTGCCGATGGCTTCGAGCTCCATGGCAACACCGTCGGGTTAGACCATGGCCAAGGGGTCGAGAGTATCTTCATTCACCTCAACAGCATTAACGTGCAGCCAGGTGAAATCGTTCAGGCGGGTCAAGTGATCGGCACAGTTGGGTCAACCGGTGCTTCAACCGGGCCACATCTCCACTGGGGCCTGTATGTCAACGGGGTGGCGGTCGACCCCAACCCGTGGCGCCATGGCTCTTTCGAATAGTCGATCTGCTTCGATGCCAATGGCTCCCATTTCGCTGCCTTGAGACTGATTTTGAGGTTTGCCGCGATTCGACACAACATCTCGCGGCCAGAGCCATCAGCCTGGTAGATCTAATGACTCTGGCCACAATTGAGAATGTTTTTCATACTGTGGCGACTGAGCTGCGAGACTGCCGAATCCTTAATTATGCGGCCAGAGAATAAAGCTGAGAAATTGTCCTCGTGTCGAATTTCAAGGGCCTCAGGGCACACTAGGCCCAGTCCCAGAAGACGTGTCGGAATCTACTGACATGCTCTGGCTCTAGTTGTCCTTTGAGCGATGTCGATGACGCAAACGGAGCGTTAGAATCCATGAGTATTGAAAATATTGTTGAACAAGCACTTAAAGACGGTTATCTGACGCCAGCCATGGAGGCCGAAGTCGGACGTATTTGCGACACGGCTTCTGAGCTTTCGATCGAAGAGTATATGTCGCTTGATCGCCTGATGGGGGCGCTGCTAACAGGAGAGGTGGTCGCCGTTCCTCGCAAGCAGTTCATCAACGTGATGGAAGAACTGGTACTCACCGAAGCGATTTCCCGCGTTGCCGAGATCGAGGCCAGCTCTAACTCAACGCTCGACCTGGGCGATATTGCCGCCTACGCCCTCAACCGCTTGCCGCCGCTTTATGCCACCACTGAAGAGGGGGCAGCCTTTCAGCGCAATAATGCCAAGTCTGAGCTATCAATACTGATTGCTGATCAGGTCAAAGAGGCGATCGCCCGCAGCCTTAATCAGCCCGAATTTTATCCTGAGCGCCAGATCTTAGGTAAGCCGCAGCCGGGTGAAAGTGTGCTGGGTCAGGTTAGCGAGCTGCTGCAGGACTATGCCCACAAATTTACGCCAGAAACCCAAGGGGCAGCGCAATAACGCCCGCGGCTATCCGCAATCGCCAAGATGATTGGGGATCATCGCCCCGGCTGATCGAGTAGCGGCAGTTGCTAGCCACACCAATCGCTAAAGCGATCGCCCAAACCCACTGGCTCTGATCGGGTGGCGCTTGCATTAGCAGAGCCATCGGCATCAGCTTCACTCACCCTTTAGACAATGCCCCAGCGAGCCATCGCCTTAGAGATCGGCAGCTGGGGTTGCCGGACGGTCATGGGGCGCTGTTTTGCTCTCGCGAACCATCTGCACCCCATGAATCGGACAGTCGGGAATTTTGTCAGACGCCTGTCGCCGATACCAAACTTGGTGACAACTGGCGACTGGACACCGATAGCGAGGACTAGCAACGACGCCCGCTTTGCCCGGTAGTGGCTGATAGGTTCGAATGATGGGTAAGATTGCTGCTGCCGGTTGACGGTCTTCTAAATAGAGGCGAGCCCATTCTCGAGTCGGCTCTGCTGACGACAAAACATTGAGGATACTGTTACTCTGCGCCTCTAAATCGGCAGCCGTGTTGAGGCTCAGATCTAACCGTTGCGCCATGATTTCGGCATCTGGATGAGTGAGTAGCTCTGACAAATAAGGACGAATTTCTCGGGCTGCCTGCAAAACATCAGCGGGGGAAGTCATGACGTACCTCAACTTGAGACAAATAGAGTTGTTTATAAAAACGGTATTATCGGCTACTCCAGTGATTTTAGCGCTGCCGTGTCATCCCGTTGGCGAGGTGGCGAGTAGACTGTGACTTCAGTCTCTGTACCCTGATTGACTGACAAAAGATGTATATAGAATCGCTGATGCGCTTGCCAGTAGGTCAACAGAGCTAGAGAAGAGGGAGTCAGCATTCTAGAATCAGATACCCCTCAAAACTCAAGAATGCTGTGAAAAAAACTCCCGCCTCTACCATGCCTTGATGAGTTGGTTGGGTCAAGGTGATCACTGGGCACACCTGAGTCACCTAACGACGTGTCTAGCGATGGTAGCGGCCTTGATTCAGACCGGCGAAGTCAATCTGACACGATGGACTGCCTACATTCCATGCCGGGGGCACTACGCTCAAAGTAAGCAAAGACGAGTCAGACGATGGCTCGGCAATAGCCGCATCAACGTTCACCGACTCTACAAACTCATCATCCAAGCAGTGCTGGCAGAGTGGCAGGAAGCTGAGCTCTACCTTAGTTTGGATACCTCGCTGTTTTGGGACGAGTACTGCCTGATTCGCTTGGCAGTCGTTCATCGTGGCCGCGCCTTGCCGCTCGCTTGGCGAGTCCTGCAGCATCCGAGTGCTTCGGTCGCCTTCGGTGACTATCAACAGATGCTGAGTGATGCCGCTCACTATCTACCGGCTGGCATCAAAGTGGTGTTGCTGGCCGATAGAGGCTTTGTCCATAGGGAGTTGATGAGCCTCGTGACCAAGCAACTGGGTTGGCACTATCGCATTCGGCTCAAGAGTACCGCCTGGATTTGGCGAGCTCACAAAGGGTGGCATCAACTAAAAGACTTTCACTTTGCCCCTGGCGCGGTGCTTCCAATACGTCAAGCTATAGCAAGCCGTAGAAGGGTCAGGTCGGTTAGAGTGAATGAAAGTTTGGAGAACTGCTGATGCCTGCCGCCTATAGTCTTGACCTGCGCCAGAAAGCAATCACGGTGATCGAAGCGGGACACGCCAAAGCCGCTGTTAGTCGGTTAATGCAGCAATTGTAAATTCAGAATTTGACAGTTTTCCAGCCCCACCGCGAGGATAGAACAAGCGGGTGGAGGCGATGGAATGGAAGAGCCACGGCTGAGTTTTGCGCTCATGCTGAGCTACCTGAATCGAGTGCTGGAGAGGGTTTCGGATCCTCGTCAGCCCAGTAATGCTCAACGCTATCACCTACGGGATCTGGTGCTAGGAGCCTTTGCGGTGTTTTACCTGCAATGCCCGTCCTTTCTGGAACATCAGCGCCAGATGCAGAGTCGCCACGGGCACAACAATGCCCAGCGGTTGTTTGGCGTGATGACGATACCGACGCCTAATCAGATTAAGAACGTGGTGGATGGGGTGAGTGCAGCGGTGTTGTTACCTGTCTTTCGCTGGGTCTACCAAGCCCTAGCGGCTCAGGGCTTTCTGACGGCGTACGAGGTGCTGGATGGGCAGCGATTGGTAGGGCTCGATGGCACGGAATACTTTTCGTCAGCCGCGATTCACTGTGACCAATGCTCCCAGCGCACCCATACGAGTGGCCAGGTTAGCTATCACCACGATGTGATTTTGCCCGTCATCGTCGCGCCGGGGCAGGAGCCGGTGATTTCCCTGATGCCCGAGTTTATTCGTCCTCAAGACGGCGCCCAGAAACAGGTATAGTGAAACCGCCGCGGCCAAACGGTGGATCACGGCTCATCATGAGCTCTTTGCCCCCAGCCACCTCACCGTGCTCGGTGATGACCTGTATCGTCGTCAACCGATGTGTCAGACCTGCATCGACCATCAGGTCAACTTCATTTTTGTCTGCCTGCCCACCTCCCACCTAGTACTCCCTGGCGGGAATACCTCGACCATTATTTAAGCCTTCAAAGCCTTCCCTTGGTAAGTCCACTTGAAGGGCTTGGCCATCGTGTCATTGAAATCTCAGTACAGGGACAAAAGTTTTAGGGCCTGATTAAATTCAGAGCGCCGCAGGGA
>ERZ1740060.368-NODE-368-length-28873-cov-8.395655_pt1 | contig 28873 bp, 23 predicted proteins | sample MGYA00581743_ERZ1740060 | MGnify/ENA primary metagenome ERZ1740060 (study PRJEB43018, sample SAMN04849235) | marine metagenome | isolation source: floating plastic debris | place: Pacific Ocean | collected 2008-08-27 | study: EMG produced TPA metagenomics assembly...
CGCCCACCCCGCCAGCCGCCTCCCGGCCCATCCGGCACCCGACCCCGCCACCTTGCCGCCCCATCCCCCCGCGCGGCGGATTGCCCGCATCTACCTGGGAGAGCACCCCTACGACACTCACGCTGTTGATCAGAATCGCCAAAACTGCTGGGCGGGTCGCCAGCAAGTCCACACCTTGCTGACCCTAGGCACCCCCCACACCAGTCAAGAACGCTGGACTCGACGCAATCTCGATTTTGTCAATCAGACCTACCCAGGGGCCTTTTACGAGTCGCTCCGTTATGTATGCGTGGCCAGCAAGGCGGTTTACGGCCAACGCTGGCGCACTTGGTTTACCTACAACAGCTATCAGCTCACCAGCGGTGAAGGGGCCACCTGGGGCGACGGCATTACCCCGGTAGAAGCCGCCCACTTAGATGGGGCCGAAAATCTCACCCTAGGGGATGTCTATCATTCCCCTAAACCTGGAGCGGCCTGGTATGGATCCGCTGAGATCGTGACGCAATGGGCCAAGTATCTCCATTAACTTGCGATTCGGGCTCCCCCCACTTCCTCTTCAGAACCTTAATTAAATTCAGTCCCTAAAGGAACTGATGGTTGCCAGCAATCGGACAAAATTGCCCTCGTCTATCCTCATCCCTGGCGTCTTACCGTGCGCACTCACGACCCAACCCGCATTCCCTTTCGGGGGGTTTGGGGGAGTTAGGCCCCCATATCAGGGGGTTTGGGGGCCAGCCCCCAATTCTGACTTCCGGTTACGGTACTTCTATCTACACCGATTCGCCAAACCACGGCGACTGTAGGGACCTACGAAGGAACCAAGACCGTGGGTCTCATCACCCCTTTAAGGGCTGTCTCCCTGGTTCCTCTAACCATTGTCTTCTAAAATCTTCGGCACTTTGAAATAGTCGCCCTCTTGTTCCGGGGCATTTTTGAAAATCCCTTCCCGATCAGAAAAGGTTTCGAGGCGATCGCTGCGGGTGATATTACTCACCTCTATGGCGCGGGTAGTGGGGGGCACATCTGCTGTATCCAGTTCACTCAGCTGTTCCACATAGTCCAAAATACTGTTGAGCTGAGTGGTGAACTGAGTTTCTTCTTCAGAATTCAGGTCTAGGCGGGCTAAGTTAGCCACTTTACGGACCTGTTCAATATCAATCATGGGTTGAAACGGGTTGGGTTGTAGCTGGGACGAACGGGGCTTATGTCAGTCCCTATGGTAAAGCCAAACGTTTTGTTGACACGCGGAGCAGCGCCCCAATCCAGTTTTGTGCAGACCGGTCTCCTTGGGAGATTTCTAGACAAGAATTTACCTTGTTAGGGGTAGGTCTTGTGCCTACCCTCCGCCGACCGCCCTGAATATACCGATTGCTCGATTCGTGCCTTCCGATCTGTTATTGAGAGCACCCACAAGAGGTGCCCCTACATCGATTATCGCGAAGCGTCAGCACCACAGCCAGGTATTGTCTTTTCAAGAAATGTCCTTATCAAGGCGTGATCGAACTTTAATCAAACTGGGGCGGAGATTCTGAAGGAGACAAACGACCCGGATCGCTGGGGGTGGGGCTACCAAAGGGGGCTTCCCCACCGCCGCCATCTTCCCCGCCACCGCCACCGTCTTGCCCAGCCGCTGCCGCCGCTGCCGCCGCCGCTTCTGCTGCCGCCGTTGCCGGATCGGTCGGGGTCGGATCAAAGGTTTCCACTGTCACCGATCGCACCAACGGTTCACCCACGCCATTGGTCACAGAGAGGGTGACTGTCACAGTTCCCGGCTCTTGACTGAGGGGGAACGGAGCGCTCCCCGCTAAACCGACAGTTCCAGGCGCGGGCTGCAATTCGGCCTGGGCCGTTGCCCCCCCCTCAATCTGCCAACTGATCACCATGATCGGTAAGGGTTGCCCCTGGTCCACAGGCACCAGATATTTCGGTTGGGCATCTTGACCGTTGATTTGGAAGGAGACTAACTGAATCGGACGCGGAATCACTTTGATGATGTCGGTTGCCTTGGCCTCTAGCTCCAGTCCGGGTTCGCTCAGGACTAAGGGGCGTAGCTCAAAGGTATATTCCCCCACATCCCCAATGCCCGTGGCGACATTTCGACAAATAAGCTGAGCAGCAACGGCACAGCGGGCATTCAGTTCTTCAGGAATCGCAAATTCGCCGGTTTCTGGATCGCGGAAACTAAACCGACGACCCCCCAGAACGGTGCCATCTTGCTGCTGCACCACTAAGAGCAAGTCCTGCAGGTTCTCCGGCGCGTTCAGAACCCAATTCAGGCGAATCCCCTCTTCGGTTAAGGGAGGAATTCCCTGGGGATTTTCCGCATCAAAGGGGGTGCCAAACTCGGCGTACTGGGTTTGACCGGGCACCAGCTCGACCACTTCAGGTAGGGGAATCGGCTCAATGACAATGGTGTCTGTTTGAACCGGGGGCAGGGCCGCTGCCGATTGCCCCTTGGGAATGACGGTCAATTGAAAAATATATTCACCGGGTTCGCGGGCATCGGTGTAGACGTTACGGCAGTTGAGCAGTCGCGCCTCTAGGGTGCAAAAGGGGGCCAGGTTAGGGGGCAGCTCTTCCCCAGAGAGGTCATAGGTGAGGGGGCCGCTGAGCACCGCCCCGTCAGGGGAGACGCCGACCAGGCGCAGGGTTTGAATTTGCTGGGGATGGCGAATTTGCCAACCCACATGGGCGCGATCGCCCTTCGCAGCAGCATAGCGATCGTCCTCGACGAAAAACTCTAGGGTCTGGGGCACGGCGGGCGGCTTAAAAAAGACCAGCCAGATTAACCACACCAAAACCCCAAGAACGCCGAGGATGCCGATGAGGGCCAAGAGCAAATGCCACCAGGGGCGGGGTAACCAAGTGAAATAGCCCTGAAATCGATTGTTGGGCAGGGGCAGGGTCTCAACGTCGGTGAGATCGACCTGAAAGGTGAGCAGCCGCCCGCCTCCAATTAGGGGCCGACGGCGGTCAGGAGCCGGGATTGCGGTGAACCCCACCTGGCGGGTTTGGCGGGGAGCCAGCTCAATCACCCCTGTATCCAAACTGTAGGTGCAGAAATCAGGCTCCTCTAGATCTCGAACCGCGATCGCCACGGTCCGGGCGCTATTCCCCTGGTTGTTGAGCAATAGTTGAAACTGAGCGGGTTGGGTGCTGACCTGCCGGCTAACCGTGATCAACTCTGCCTGGAGCTGGTAAATCGGTAGGACTCTGAGATAAATCAGGTCCAGCAGGGCTAGGTCGGGGTTGTTTTCCGACAGCAGCTGTAGGGTCGGGGTATAGGTGTCGGCTAATGCCTCCAACGGTGGCATCAGGGTCAGACTGATTAGCCCCTGATCCCCTGGGTTCAGGGCCAGACTATCCCCCACCGCCAACATGCCCAGACCTTCGGTGTCTTGGGGGTAGGTCAGGCGATACCAACTGACGGGCAGATCTAAACAAGTGAGGCGGAAGCGATCCACCCGCTCTGAGCGGTTGAATACTCTGACCTGAAACTCCAGCGTTCCCCCAGGCGGAATTTCTAACGGCTCCTGGGCCTGACTGACTGGGGTAATGGCAAAGGTGGGATCGGCGGTTTGGGTGCGATCTTGCAACTGCGGTAAAACTTGCAGTTGCTGAGCATATTGAATCGGCGGCAGCTCTGGATAGTGATCAGGCGCTTCGACCACGATCAGATAGTCAAAGGTGCCGGGCAATGCCGTCTCCGGCACATTAAAGGCCAGCACCACCTCACCACTTTGGCCAGGAGCCAAGGCCAAAGACCCCTGACTCTCGGGGCACCAAGGCCGCAGATAGGGAGACATGTCATTGATATAGACATGAATAATGGCGCTTTGGGTGCCTTGATTGCTGACGGTAATGCCCAGCTCAAACACCTGCCCCGCCACCACGAGGTCACTGCCAGCAGAACTCAAGATCACGGCCAGGGGCTTAGCCGGGGTCAGGGTTTGTAGGAGTGAATCCGCCAGGGGCTGCTGACGGCGACTAGGGGAATAGGCTTGGTAGGCATCTTTGCCCACGGAAGCCACGAGTCCCTTTTGAATCAGCTCGGCCAGGAGCGATCGCACCTGAATATCCGGTTCCCCAACTTCGGCTGCGATCGCCTGAAAGTTAACCGTGCCCTGGCGCATCATCCAGATCACCAGTTGCCGCTGTCGCTCGGGCAACCCCAACAACGCCGTCATGCTCTCTGAGCTGGCGGCATTACGGGCATCCCGGCGGGGCAAGGGCGTTTCGGTCATAGAGGGGATTTAAAGCAGTTGATTAAAAAACCAAGGGAAATCGATGTGGGTCGTTAATAAAAACACTATTAGGGAGAGCTAGTACTGCATTCTCCTGGGGGTAAATTGCTTGCTCGAATTCGACGAGATTGCACCTTCACGGTGCCGTTGTCGAGGCCATAGGCCACCAAAACCCGGCGTGGGGTTTGCAAGACATCGACTGCCGTTACCGGCTGGCGAAAGGTCTTGAGCCGCTGACCCTCTTGGGCATCTGAACGGCGACGACCTTGGCTATTGAGGGGCCAAAGCATCACCCGTCCATCATCGCCCCCACTCACCAGGTAACAGCCATCGGCACTCAGGGCTACCGTGCGCACCGGCTCTCCCCCATGGCCCGTCAACCAATCGTCAATTAGTTCACAGGGACGGTTGTTGCTGTTGTTTAGAATTGGGCTCTCCGCCTCTGCCTCAAGATTGCTGCCGGTGGGCAAGCAATTACTGACATTCCAAAGACTCATGCGGCCTTGGTTATCAGCCACCGCCAGGAGGTTGGGCTTTTGACTCGCCGTGGCCACATCCAGAATATATTGATTGCCGTCTCCACTCGGATAGTTGCTGAAATTCAGAGCAGCGCCACCGCTGAGGTTGACCAGGGTGAGTCGATTGAACCGACCCGCGACCGCTAAATGACTCTGGGCAGGCCCCAATAGGGTCATCGACTGAATCGCAAAACCCAGATCGATGCTGTCTAGGGGCTCGGATTGGGTCAGCGGCGCTAGGGAAGAGACATCCCACGCCAGTACTTGACCGCTGCCGTGCCCACTCAATAGGATTTGCCCTTGGTTGGGTAGGGCCAAATCAAAGATGCGATCGTCCCGGTTAAAAGAGAGGCTGTATTCGCGATCGAGCAGCAGATCCCATCCCTTGATATCTCCGTTTTCAAACCCGACCCAAAGCTGGTTGTTATCAACGGGGCGATATTGCGCCACCCGCACGGCCTTGTCGGTGCGAATCAATTGCCGACGACCGACGATTTCCCGGTGATCAATCCGCCATCGCCGCAGGCTCTGATCATCGGAGGCGCTGAGTAATTCTTCCCCCTGACCACTAAAGCTGAGGCTATTAATGGTGTTCCGATGCCCTTGATTGGCATAGAACCACCACAGCAGCAGCACCAGGACTAGACTGGCAACACCACTAAAGATTTGCAGCCAGAACGGAATCACCGGGAAGATCTCAAGGTCCAGGGTGGATTGAGTCTGGCGAAAATCGACTGTTGGGTCGCTTAACGCACCTTGCACCTGAATGCGTTGCCGCCGAGGCCACCCCAACCAGGGCAAACGCCGACAGACCGTTAGGGTGAGGGACCTGGCTTCACCCGGCGCAAGGGTACATTCGGCTGGGTCCACTGCTAAGCGGGGTTGCCAGTTGGGCGAGGGTTCGGCTATTTCCTCGGGATTCTCGGGCACTACAGGCTGCGGTTCTAGCTCAACAGCGATCCCCAACGCTTCGGGGTCAGGGGCGGTTAAGGCATCTAACTGCTGCTGTTCGCGGCGGCTTTCGTAGGTTGCAGCAGTTTGAAGCTGCTGGTCGCCATTACTTTGGTTGCTGGCCTGCAAGTCAAAGCTGGCGATCGCCACCGCTGGATTACGCCATCGCTTCGGTTCAGGGGGCAGGGTGGCCTTGGGCTGAGGGCAATCTAGGACCACATGGCCCTGGGGTAAGACCGTGAGGGTGGCCTCCGTTTGCACCGCCATGGTTTGGGGCTGCTTGGCCTCAATCAGAATGTCATAGCTGCCCTTGGGTGCCTTGGCGGGCTGGGGCAACTGGCAGACAAACTGAACGTCTGTTTCTTTCCCCGCTGGCAAGTGGAGATGTTTCTCGACCCCATCTGGGAACCAAGCCAGCGGCAAGCCCTGCAGGTTCAGCGTCACATCCACCGCCTGACGATTTAAGTTTTGAACCTGCAGCGGAATTTCGAGGCTGCTGCTGGGGTAGGTCTGAAAACTGCGATTGGGCATGACCAGTCGCGGCGGCAATCGACTGCTGCCCTGAATCGCCAGGCGCAACACCCGTCGATCTTCGTTGCGCAGCTCTAGGGAAAAGACCCGCACATTTAGGTTCATGGTGCCGCTAAAGCCGCTGGGCACCGGCGGAATCGCCAGCAAATCTACCTGGAAACGGGTGCGCGCCCCCGCCGGAATTTTGGAAGACACCTCTGGAGCCACCCGATACCAGTCAGGGGCCGCCTGGGTCTCGGCCCCCGCTGCCGTCAGCTCAAGCTGAAAGCTGGCAAAGGTGCTGCTGGTATTGTGAACGGTCACCTCAAAGCTGACTGGGGGGCCTTCGGGATGATAAGTGAGGACCTCCGTGGAAAGGGTCGTCGTGAGGGATTCAGTGAGCATCGGTTATTCCCCCGAGATACGCGTTTGGAGGCTGTCGGTTCCAACTGTGGGGCTGACGCTGGGAGCGGCCACCTGCAGCGCACTCAAATGGCGACGATGCTGGGCGTAGTGCAGCATGTTGATGCCCAGTTCCTGGGAAGATCGCAGGGTTTCGCGCGATCGCTGCAGGCTGGCATCCACCGTCCAGGCCGTGGCTAGAGGCCCCAGCACCCCGATTAAGCCTCCCCAGCTCCTCACCTGTAAAGGATAGTCATCAATCACGGGCCAACTTGAAAACAAAAAGGGCTGGCGACGTAAAGGATGGTCGCGTTCAACCGTACCCAGGCCCTGAATCGGGTAGCCCATCTGGTTGGCTAGGGCCGTCAAGGGTTGAAAGGCCAGGGCGACTTGCTGGGCGATATTGCCCTGGACCGCTTGGTACTCCTGAGCCAAGGACGCCTGGAGGGCATCCGGCAAGTCCTCTTGCCGAGCACTGGAGATCGCCGCCTGCAATTCCTGCGCCAGCGGGTACAGATTAGGGAGCGACGTCTTCTCCAAGTCAAAAGCCACCATCAAAGTCCCCCCCTGGTGAAGGTGCTGACTGAGCAGACCTAGGGTATCTGAAGCCAACTGCGTCGCCCGAGCCGCCGGCAAGTAAACCCAGTCCCAAGTCGAGGGTTCAGCGCTGTCGATCAAAGACAGGGGGGGAGCTGCCGCCATTTTGGAATAGAGACCCGATAAGCTATCGCCTAAACCCGCCAAATTCTGCCTAAGGGCATCAGTGGCTTGCTCAGAGCCTAAGGGCACATAGGCCATCTGCACCCGGGCTTGGGCCGTAGCCTGGGCCTGGGAGCGATACCGCAGATCAACCTGGTTCAGACCCGGTGCTAGCACATCTTCTGGGGTGGTGATTGCCCCCTTACCCCCCTGAATTTGGAGACGGCAGAGTTCAATGTCCTCCGGCTCAGGATGGGTGGTTTCTACCAGGGAAAAGGTTTCCGGCTGCCCGCCAGCGGCAACGCCGCCCCCGATCCGTTCCGTCGGATCAGAGTATCGCAGCACTAAGATAACGGTTGCTACGCTGCCGACGGTCGGCTCAGATTGAAGGCGAAAAGACTCAGCCTTGGGAACCACAATTGGGTTGCCGTCGCGATCAATCGCTACCCCTGGCTGCACCTGCACCCAACGTTGATCGCGGTAGCGGGCATCGACTGTAGTTGGAGCCGCACAAACAGCTACCCCTAGCCCCCAGACAATACCCGGCTGAAACAGCGCCTGGTAATAGAAGTTTTGTCGTTGACGATGGTAATCATGGGCCTGGGTCCAGAGATCCGCTGTCATTAACAACCCATCACTAATCTGCAGACGGGTGAAGGGTACAGGGGAAGGAAAAGGCTGGATGTCAGGCATGGCAGCAAACACTCAAAAGGATCCCAAGCATGGCATTCGGTCAAGATTTAGCGCGGCTCAATCACTAGGGTATAGGTGCAAAACGCCGGTTTTTCCTGTTCGATGATGGTTCGCACTAAAGCTTCATCAATGGGGTGATGGGCCGGGGGGCGCAGCCGCACCTGAAAATGATACGGACGCCCGCCGCCAACCACCGAATCGATTCCTAAGGCTGCACCTCCCAAGACAAATCCCCTGGTGAACATTTCCTCAATGGCAATGTGGCGATCGCTCCCAGGCGTATCAACAGCATCCAAAGGCAACCCCGTATAGAGGTGCAGATACAGGCGCAGCCCTTGCCGCGTCCCCCGAAATCGGTAGATCTCCATGGCCTGACGAATCAGGCGACGTTGCTGGGCTAGGGGCCATTGTGGTAACCCCTCCCAGCCCACCCAATGGGCTAAAAAGGGCAGCAGGGTAACCGGTGCCGTCAGCGGATCTAAATGAGCCCAGAGGGCATCCATTGCCTGGACGGCAGGCTCAAAAGTCTGCTCAAAGATAACCAATAGCCGCCCAATAAAATCGACCTCTTTATAAATATCAGGCAAAAAGTTGGGGTAAAGGCTGTGGGGACGCACCATCAAGGTAAAGGGAGCCGAGGACTGCCACAGGCTCTGGCCCGATTCCGGATCAAAGCCCTCCAGCATCACCTTGCCTTCATAGTCGAGCTTGAGGGATTCTCCTGGCTTGAGGGGGCGCTGCTCAAAGTGATCGGGCGGAATCTCGAAATAGACGACCGCATCCATTTGGCGCTTGGGCGGTAGGGCATTGCCCTCGAGCCCCACCCGGCACCAGTGCTGGGGAATATTGCCACCGATGTGCAAGCGGATGGCCAGGGGCCGATCTCGATCATTGCGCACCTGCACAATCAGCTCACTGGGTTCCCCGGGCGAAAGATTGAGACAGCATCCCTGGGGTAAGCCCTCTAGGGGAAAATCAATCGTTTTGCCTTGAAAGGTGGGGGGCTTAGGGGATGCAATCGGCAGTTGCATCGGGGTTAGGGTCATGGATAGCATGAAATCCCTCAACTGATGATGCTGATGGTGTGCCCCGATCGCAAAAAGCGATCGCGCCAAGAGCAAACCAGCCCCACTGGTCCTGGATACACCGTATCGTTGGGGGCTAAAGTCCGTACCCAACTGCGGTCTTGGCGACGCAGCTCAAACACCAATACGGCCCCCAGATAGCGAACCCCTGGGGTCTGCTGAAACAGCGCAATCAGGTCTGATTTATAGACCGGCACCCCAAAGGGCCAGCCTTTACCCTCTAAACCGCCCGTGATCGGATTCAAAAACTGGTAAAGCTGGAGCTGCAGGGTCTCAATAAGAGCCTGCTGGGCCTGAGGATTGGCGTAAGCGGGCTCGACCCCCACTTCTGCTTGTACCGCCACCCCAACATAGTCGGGCTCCTGCAATTTCACCTGGATCCCCAGCAGCTTCCGTTCATTCAAAAAGCCTAGAACCTCTTGCCGTAGCCCATCACCCAGCTCGAATTGGCGGGGGTGCAAGCCCTCTCCGGTTTCTAGGGGGCGGGTATTCACCGAAGGTACGACCCGCACAACGACGGTGCCCGCCTCGGGCTGGTAAATCACATCGGTGGGGCAATGGGCTCGGGCCACGCCGCGACTGGCTTGCAGGGTGAGGGTTTCAAAGTCTTCGGGGGTGACGGCGCGATCTCGGGTCCGCAGCATGCGCGGTACTCGCACCACCGCCTCTTCCAGGGTTTCGCCGTCGGCTCCCGAAACCGCCGCAATATGGTTTGTCACAGAGGTGACATAAGGTACCGCCGATTTCAGCACCGAAATTGACCCAGTTTGGACATTTCCCCGCTGCCCGCCACCGGTGCGATAGGCTTGCATTCGCAAAACCGAACCCCGCGCCGGGATTTTGCCATATTGCCGCTGCTGAGACTCTAAAGCTGCCGTTTCCGAAGCTTCCATGCGTCCCCCCATCTGCTGGCGCTGCCGTAGACGGGTGGCCTCCCGCTGTTGAGCCGCTTCCCGAATTAGGGGACCAAACTGGATCTGCCCAGTCATGGAATCGAGCACATAGTGCAGGTCCTCAGGGTCAGAGTCAGCAAAGTCAGTCACCTCTTCCCAGACCTGGGGCAACCCCACCGGGGGAATTACCATCAGCTGTTCGTCCTCCCGGCGAGGCAAAATGCCGCTGGCTTGAAGTTGAAAGGTTTGCCCTGGGGTGCCGTTACTTTCACCCAAGAGTTCATCTCGAATGACGGTGCACTGGCTGGCGGTGGTTGTGCCCCCAATGGTGCGGGCGGCTAAACCGGATAAAAATGGTGAGCGCCGATAGCCTTCCTGTTCCCCTTCGGGCTCAATGTAGATACACCGCAACCAGCGGCCCTGATACGTACTAAAGTAAGCGGCTGGCCAGTGTAAGGGCATATGCAAAATCACATCGGCATCCCGAATGCCGGGTCCCTCCTCTGGCTGGTCCGGATCCTCAAAGCTAAAGCCCCGAGTGCCGTCGTCATCCTCTTGCCGCAGCACCGGATGCCAAGTCTTTCCGTCCCAGGCTTCCCAGCGTCGGGGCGGATGGTCAGGGTTGATCCCCGTTGAGCCCGCCGGTTCCCCCTGCAGATTCAGGGCCATAACGATGCCATCTAGGGCCGCATCGGGCTCAAACACTAGATAAAAGCAGTTTCCCGCTTCAGGTCGCTCTTGAAAGACCGGCTGCTCACGGCCAGTCCAGGTCCCATTGGCCTCCTGGGTCCAGAGGTTGGCAAAGCGATCTCGCAAATCTCGCGGCTGGTGACTCACCGTATTAGCCGTCAAAAAATTGCGAATTACGGGAATGCCCAGGGTGAGCGCCTGATCGGTGCTAAAGACCACGGCATCATCCACTTCGGTCCGCTCCGTGGCGATTTCGGTGTCAGCCAGAATGGTGTAAGGACTCGCCAGAGAGGCCGATAGGTAAAAGGTGGCTTCGGTCTGCGCCGGTACGGGGGCCTGCAGCCGAATGCCCAGCATCTCTAAAAAGGTGACGTAGTTGCGCCGGGGCACCTGGTTAAACCGCAGCAGCATCTGGTCGGTCAACCAGGCAAACAGCTCAACTAAGGTGATGCCTGGATCAGAAGGGTTGTAGTTGGTCCATTCGGGGCAATAGCGGGGAATGCGCAGAATGCATTCCTCTACCAGCTCTTGGAAGGTGCGATCGTCTAAGTCTGACTTGGGTAGATTTGGCAGAAACGAGACATCCATCCCTATGACGCCTCACTAGGGGGTAGCAAGTAGAAAGGATATACCAGACTACGGCTATCATGGCTGGCTTTGGGCTGATAGTGAATTTCGATATCAACCCGTCCTCGCACCGGATCAGGATCGGTGCGCACCTCTAGCAGCGTAATGCGGGGCTCCCACTTGACCAGTGCCTCTTCCACGTAAAGACGGATCAGCAGCAGGGTCTGCGTGTTGAGGGGGGCAAAGACCAATTCGGACAAACGACACCCAAAATCAGGGCGATAGATTCGCTCCCCCAAGTTGGTCCCTAAAATAATGCGAATACTGTCTTCTAAATTACGTTCGGTGGCGCTGAGCTTCAGCCCCCCTTGAACGGTAACGCCAAGGGGAAACGCTATGCCTTGCCCCAAGTGGTCAAGCGGGCGATCCCGTCCGGCATCTACCACAAGTAAGCCTCACTAGAGATGTGCGCTCACCTTAATGATTGCCCCCGACAGCGTCCATTCCCCAAAGGTCGAATTGCCGGTCTAGGGTATTTCTAAGCTGGAGCCAGGTTAAAAAGGGGTGAGCCCAAGCCCTTTAAGAGGCAGAACGAAATCTGAGGGTATTGTCGTGGAGGGGAACCTGACAGTGGCGATCCACCCAAATCTTGTAAAGATTGGCGTTTGCCGTTAGCAGGGTGTAATGGGTCTGACTGAGGCGATGGGCCAAGGCAATGGCTTCCTGGCGCTCATCAGACACAAACCGACCGGCCAGCTTCAGCACTTGGTCTTCGTAAAAAGCCGCTTCGCATAGCTCATGGTCATAAAGAAATCTAAAAATCCGAACCGATGATAAGGGCGCAATATTCAGATTAGCCATGGGTTAAAGAAGACTTGATATCAGTAGATGATGTCGGTGCTGGGCAAATCAAAGTTGTGCAAAAAGAGCAGGACCGACGGCGTAGATGCTTGCCTCAATCTAGGGCGCGTCATAAATTACGGTTGAAAGCCTTTCTGGGCAAGTTGACCGCGCCCGTTTCTATAATGCGCTAGGGGCTGAAACCGTTGCACCACAAGGATTCTGGTTTTGGTTGATGACAGCCCCTAAACTGAGCTTTTTTTAGTATTACCTGGCCCTCAAGATTTTGGCTCACAACTGAGGCTAGTTCACAGAATCTACATATAAGAATGAGGTTTTGGTAAGGTGTCAATCCTGGATGTCGCATTTACAAGGCACTAGGGGGCAGAATTCCTGGGCTTTGCCCCTTGTCCCTTACACCTGTCACCGCCTAAAATGCAGCCGCTCCCTGTCATGCCTTTACGATGCCTCTTTCCCTTCTACAACTGACGGATAGCCCCCCTCACCAAACCCTAACGGTTACCCCTCCCCCTGACGGTTTGCCCCTAACGGGGCGATTAGAAATTCCAGGGGACAAATCAATTTCCCATCGCGCCCTGATGTTGGGGGCGATCGCCAGCGGTGAAACCCGCATTCAGGGGCTGCTGCTCGGGGAAGACCCCCGCCGCACCGCTGCTTGTTTTCAAGCCATGGGAGCCACAATTTCGGACTTAGATCAGGAATGGGTAACCGTGCAGGGGTGCGGTTTTGGCAATTTGCAAGAGCCTGATGGGGTTTTGGATGCGGGCAACTCGGGTACGACCCTGCGACTGATGCTAGGGCTATTGGCGTCTCACCCGGATCGCTTTTTTACGGTGACCGGTGACGCCTCATTGCGATCGCGCCCCATGGGCCGAGTGATCAACCCCCTCACGCAAATGGGAGCAACCATTTGGGGCCGTCGTCAAAATACCCTGGCCCCCTTAGCCATTCAGGGGCAGTCCCTGAACCCCACCCATTACCATTCCCCCATGGCATCCGCCCAGGTCAAGTCCTGCGTATTACTAGCGGGACTCCTAACGGCAGGAGACACCACGGTCACAGAGCCGAGTCTTTCACGGGATCATAGCGAACGGATGTTAAAAGCCTTCGGTGCCAACTTAACCGTAGATGCAGACACCTGCAGCGTCACTCTCCATGGTCCTACCGAGTTGGTGGGACAAACTGTGGTGGTACCCGGAGATATTAGCTCTGCCGCCTTCTGGCTGGTGGCAGCGGCGATCACCCCTGGTTCTGATCTCGTGATCGAAAATGTTGGCATTAACCCCACCCGCACCGGTGTTTTAGAGGCACTCCAAGCCATGGAGGCGGACATTACCCTGGAAAACGAGCGGGTGGTGACCGGTGAGCCCGTTGCTGATTTAAGAGTGCGCCATAGCCACCTCAAAGCGGCAACCTTTAGTGGCCCCCTAATTCCCCGCATGATTGACGAGATTCCCATTTTGGCGGTAGCGGCCCTCTATGCCCAGGGCACGACCCAAATTCGGGATGCTGCAGAACTGCGGGTCAAGGAGAGCGATCGCCTCGCCGTCGTAGCCAGTCAGCTCACTGCCATGGGCGCTACCATCGTTGAGCATCCTGATGGGTTGGATATTCAGGGAGGGGCATCCCTCAGGGGGGCAACGGTTGATAGCTATACCGATCACCGCATTGCCATGAGCTTGGCGATCGCTGCCATTGGGGCAAAAGGGCCAACCACCCTACATCGAGCCGAGGCTGCCGCTGTCTCTTACCCACAGTTTTGGGACAGCCTTACCCACCTGTGCCAGACCCTTTAAATCAGCCCGAACCAGACCTTAAAACTATCAACACTGAAAGGTTGCGATGGCTGAGTTTCCCAGGGATGATACAGAGAGATCTGAAAGTATGCATTTTTCCTTGCAACGGGAAATCAGTACGGTTATGAGTCGGCAGGGGTTTCACCAGGGGATTGAACGTATCAGTTGGATTCATCCCCAACCCAACCCACTTGGGCCACAGTTTTTCAAGTCTGCCCTTAAGTCCCCCCTTGCCACCGCGACCGATGCGCGATGGGGTGATGATCGGGTCCTTATTCCCTAGGCCATTGCCACCCCATGTATAAACTTTTGGTCATTGAAAGCGATGGGGAGATTCGCAATCACCGTGTTTCTCTGTTGAAAAAGAACAGCTTTGAGGTGATTGTGGCTGCGACGATCGCCGATGGTCTTGCTCTTGCCCAGCAAAAGTCTCCAGACTTAATTTTGGCGGCCCTCGATCTCACGGGTTCAAGTAACTACCAGCTTCTGCAAGCAGTGTTGACCAAGGCCGAGCTGACCGCGATTCCGGTAATTGTGATTACCCAGAACCGCGCTCGCGACTATCAGCGGCAATGTATTACCCTCGGAGCCGACGATTGCCTCGTGATGCCCTTTAGCGATGACGCTTTGATGGGGGCGATCGCCATTCGATTGCGCAAACAAGACGCCCTCACCCAGCGCTACAACACCCTGATGCGCCACACCGCTGAGCGGCTCAATCGCCTCTCCCATTACGACAGCCTCACCGATTTACCCAACCACCATTTGCTCCAGCAGCGGTTGATGTTGGCCATTAACCGAGCTTCTGTCGGCAACCAGCGTGTCGCCCTGCTGCTGCTGAGCCTAGATCGGCTGCGACAGATCAATAACACCCTAGGCTTTCCGGCTGGGGATACACTCTTGCGGGCCGCTGCGCGACGATTGACCGGGATCTTGCCCCCCTCCACTGCGGTGGCGCGATTGACCGGTAATCAATTTGCCATTGTCTTACCTGCGCCCAAACACCGGGAAGACGTTGCCGCCATTACCGAAGAGGTAATTGATAGCCTGTCGCGATCGTTTTCTTTGCCGGGACATGCGGTGTTTATGACCACCAGCGTTGGCATTGCCCTATTTCCGGACGACACCCAAGATATCAGCACGCTGCTACGTCAGGCCGACGCCGCCCTGGATTGGGCCAAAGGCCAAAAAAGTAACTCCTACCGGTTCTACCACTCCGACATGCCTGTGGTTTCAGGGGATGAGCTGCAACTCGAAACCTGGTTAAGGTATGCCGTTGAGCGCCAGGAATTTGAGGTGCGCTATCAGCCTAAGCAGAGCCTCAAAACCGGGCGCATTGAAGGCGCTGAAGCCCTAATTCGCTGGCACCATGCCGATCACGGTTATGTGTCCCCAGCCCGATTTATTCCCTTAGCAGAAGAAACGGGTCTGATCACGCCGATTGGGGAATGGATGTTGCGAACCGTCTGTACCCAGGTCGCCCAATGGTTGGCCCAGGGACTGCCGCCGGTCAAAATCGCCGTCAACTTATCTAGCGTTCAGCTCAATCAGTCTCAGCTCTGTGATGTGCTCAAGCAAATCTTGTCGGATACGGGCCTTCCGACCCAATACCTGGAGCTGGAGGTCACTGAAACAGCCTTGATGCAGGATATCACCCAAGCCCTAGGCCTCTTACATCAGCTCAAAGATTTAGGGGTAGGGCTGGCGATCGATGATTTTGGCACGGGCTATGCATCCTTAGGCTATTTGCGAGAGCTGCCCATCGATATTCTCAAGATTGATACCTGCTTTGTCCGAGGTGCAGACCGTGACCCTAAAAACCAAGCGATCTTACAACGCATCATTGGTCTAGCTCACGATCTCAACCTACTGGTGGTAGCGGAAGGCGTTGAGACCCATGCAGAGCTTGAACTTTTACGCAGCTATCGCTGTGATCTTGTGCAGGGCTACTTGGTCGGTGCCCCCATGGCTGCAGCCGAGCTAGAGGCGGTGATCGAATAAGTGCCTAGGGGCACACTGTGCGCCCCTAGGTAACCTCAATGGTTACCGACTTCCTCTGGAGACAGTAAAACGACCCTGCTAGTCTCAACAAAAAAAGGGCGTGCATAAATTGCACGCCCTCTGCTCCAGCTACAGCACAACATTCAAATCTCTACATCCTCAAGAAGTTCGGAGGACACCCCTCGACCTCTATGCAAATTGGTGAAGTTCTTCCTCAAGCTGACTCAACAAGCTATCGTTACCATTGCTACGCGCTGCTTGGATTCGCTGCTCTAGGGTACGGCGAATGTTGTCTTGATGAATGCGCGCTGACTCCTGCAGCAGTTGCCGACGGGCTTGGGCCATGGACCCCTGGGCATCGGAAACCTTGTGGTTTCTCGATAGGGGCTCAGTAGGTAGCACTGAACCTTTTGAATTCGTGCGGTAGACAGACCCCCGAAACTTCAGCTCTGCTACGGGTTGAGGAAAAGGAATATGCTTAGCGTAGGAAAAGCGCAAGGTGCGCCCCCGATACTGCCCTAAGATTTCACTTTCGGTCACTTCTAATGCGGGTGGTGTGTAGTCGTACTCAACGCCCCGATAACACATTTTCATATCTCGCCTCCGAATCTTAATCCGTTTGTGTTCACGATGAAGAGGCGCGTTCCTTCAGGGACTCCCTTACTTCCGTCTCGACATAGATAAATGGAGATTTTGAGCTCCACCCTATCGAGATGAACGATTTTGGTTTTTCTGTATTCTATTTTACTGTTTTAGACTCATGTCATCAACTCATGTGAAATCAAATTTACAGCTATCGCGCTACGGATATTGAGCCATGGATGTTCCTATGCGTCTCCAGGTTCGCTGCCAAGGCGAGGGCCTCAGGTTGCTCTGCCTTCACGGTCATCCCGGCAATAGCCAAGCTTTGTCTGTTTTTACCGATCGCCTCTCCCAACGATTTCGCACCCTTACCCCGGACCTGAGGGGCTATGGCCAGAGTCGGACCCACCACCCCTTTGAGATGAGCGATCATCTTAAAGATTTAGAAGCGCTCATCGCTGCAGAAACGGATTCCCCCTACTGGATATTGGGCTGGTCCCTGGGTGGCATCTTGGCCCTAGAGCTGGCGCTACGACAGCCCAATCAGGTGGCCGGATTAATTTTGGTTGCTACAGCGGCGCGGCCTCGGGGCAATCATCCGCCGATTAGCTGGCAAGACAATCTGTACACCGTACTGGCCTCGGTTATCAATCGGTTGGTCCCTGGCTGGGGATGGAATATCGATGTGTTGGGGCGACGATCGCTCTACCGCCACTTGATTCAGCAGCACAGCGCTGATGCCTATCGACGGTTGGCCGCAGAAGGGTGGCCTGCCTATTTCCAAACCTCAAAATTTGCGACCCAAGCCCTAAACCAAGCCTTACGCCAGGGCTACAACCGTTTACCTGATCTGGCACAGGTCACCCAACCGGCTTTGGTGCTCTGTGGAGAATGCGATCGCCACATCACCGCTGCCAGCAGCCAAGAAACTGCTGCCCACCTGCCCAACAGCACCCTCAAAACCTACCCCCAGGTGGCTCACCTCTTCCCTTGGGAAATTCCTGACCAAGTCCTAACCGACATCGACAGTTGGCTTAAGACGGTTGCTGCTTCTAGGTCACAGCACCAGAAATAGGCCGAATCTGCTCTGGCAATTAAATTTGACTCAGCTCCCGACTTTTAGGTGCGCTAGGGCCGCAAGCACATCTTCAAAAGCCATGGTGTTTGAGGGCACCAGAAGTTTTGTCTACGGGCATCATGCTTATCCTGAGCAAATCAGCTAGACTTAGCTGTGAATTTTTGAGGCCAGATCAAAGGGGTTGTGGACAATCAAAACTAGACTTCTGGATATTGGCTCTGGCCCCTAGCTCGATTGGCTATGCCCGTCCTGCAGAGATTTTGTCGCTGATTGTCTGCCCCAAGTGAATCTCAACTGCTTTCTCCATCATTCCAGAGCAAGCTGCGACTGATTTGGAGAAGCGGGGGACGAGGCCGCGACGCCAGAAATTCGGAGGAATATCCGTTCGTGCATCGACAATTGGCAGAGGATTACCGAGCCCTGGGACTCCGGGAGAATGCCGCCTTCAAGGAGGTGAAGACGGCCTATCGGCGTTTGGCGCGGCGATATCATCCCGATGTGAATCCCGGAGATCGCCAAGCTGAAGACAAGTTTATTCGCATTACCCAGGCTTACCATCGCCTCGTAGAAGCCTTACCCACCCAGCCCCAACAGCCGCCGCCCACCGCGCCCAAGCCTAAGGTGACGGTGACCCAGGTTGCGGTCAACCCAAATCTATCTACTACCGATCAAGCCTTAAAGCAGCGGGCCTATCAACAGCTCCAGACCCTGCTCAAAGCCCAGCGCTTTCCTCGGGCTATGGCCCTGGTAGATGGCCTCGCTCAGCGGTTGCCCCAAGATCTCGAAGTGCAGCAGTGGCGGGCAATCACCTATCAGCGCTGGGGCCGGTATTTGATTCGCCATGGGCAATATGATAAAGCTAGGCGATCGCTCAAAAAAGCCCTTCGCATCGACCCCCACAATAAAGCCCTATGGCAAGAAGTCGATCGTGACTTTAAGCAGCTAGAGCACCTCGTATGGCAGCGTCCGTCCGTGGCTCAGCGATCGTAACAATTCAATGGCTCATTTAGGATGGGCTGTTAGCTGGAATAAGCGTAGAGGTTTCATCCATGGTTTTGCGCCTACTGCTCGCCCCCATTACTGGTCCGTTTACCGGAGTGACTTGGATTGCCGAAAAGATTTTAGAGCAGGCCGAAGGGGAAACCGATGAGCTGGAGACGCTGCAAAAACGGCTGTTGACCCTGCAGCTAGCCTTTGACATGGGCGAGGTCGAAGAGGAGGCCTTTGAGGAAGAAGAAGAAGCATTATTGCTGGCCATCCAAGCCATCCAAGACCAGCGGGCGGAAGATTTAGGCAACCTCCACTAACCAAAATATTGGCGTGTTAGGTCAATGTTAAAGAAGATACGCATGTCATACTCAACGTTGTCTAACAAAATCGAGAAATTATTGCGATCATATTCCCCTTCAAAAAACGTCTCCATAACCAGATCTAGCTCATCATCAACATAGGCTTTCATGAAGACTAATGAGCCATTTAGGTCATTAACATATTCAAGGATTTCTAAGCGATTGAGGCCAGTTGTAAAGCTATAAATTGTGCTGACTAAAACACCCCGGTCGGAGATCGGGCGCACCATCAGGTTGGGCTTACGGGTATGGCGACCCACCAGATCAGTTTCCCCTTCTTCAACGCGATATCCCAAAAACTCCAGGTGATTGCGATATCGTGCCAGGGGATGGGCGGTGGCATCACTGATGTTGAAATCAGACATGGAAAAAACAAGCTTTACGGAGAACGCTGGAACATCCCCATCGACTGATCCATCGACTGAGAAAACTGACCGGGTAGAGCATTCCAGGGCTGACTGAGACAGTCTTTAGGGTACCTTAGCTCGACTCTGGACGCGACTCCGGGCGTGTGAACAGTCGCACCACAAAGCTTCTCAGCTTAATTGATGACAGCCCCTAGCTAAATCGATAGCCAAAGCCGCGCAAGGTGACAATGTATTCGGGGTTGCTGGGGTCGCATTCAATCTTCTCTCGCAACCAGCGAATATGGACATCTACGGTTTTGCGATCGCCGACAAAATCTCCGCCCCAGATTTTGTCAATCAGGGCTTCTCGGGACCAAACTTGATTGGGATGAGCCATGAATAGCTCTAGGATCCGAAATTCCTTGGGCGATAAGGCGACTTCTCTGCCCCCGATTAACACCCTGAGTTCGTCCAAATAAAGGGTAATGTCTCGGTGGCTCAAAATCGTTTCGGTGGTTAAGGCGCGCGATCGCCGATAGCGCCGCATCAGGGCACGACAACGGGCAATCAGCTCCCGCATCCCAAAGGGTTTGGCAAGATAGTCATCTGCACCCACCTCTAGCCCGACCACCCGATCTGTCTCGCTACTACGGGCACTCAAGATCAAGATAGGAATATCCAAATTTTGATGGCGAATCATGCGACATAGATCCAGCCCATTCACCCCTGGCAACATCAAATCTAAAATCGCCAAATTAAACGTGTCCTCAGGGGGAATTACGGTCGAAGTCAACATCGAGAGTGCCATAGTACCGCTCTCAGCCACAGAAACGGCGTAGCCTTCATCCTGAAGTGCAATCGCAACCGTCTCGCGGATCAAATCTTCATCATCCACAACCAAGATATGCCCTTGATCGGTTGCAACCATGGATGGATGGTGATGCCCCTGTTGCTCTGTCACCCTTGACATCCCCCACTCCCCAAACCCTGTTTTCTGTGCCTTTAAGCGCTGTCACCCATTAGAACTAGGAGCCCGACCCAATGGCTACGCGGCCTAATATAGCTGGGGTCAGCAAGCCTTCGGTACGCTTCAAGACTGAAAGTCTTTATCCATAGGCTTTCTGACGTCGCCAATGCCATAGCAGGTAGACGGCACAGTCATACCCCGCAGGCTATTGCTGGCTAATGACAGGCAGCCCCATAAGGCCTTTAAATCGCCTCTCATATCGTCGAGGTCAAGCCTTAAGGTGAGAAGATGCCTAGGTTAAGAAATGGGGAGGATTTCGTTAACCTAAGCATTTTATGACGGTTGCAAGGCTCATCTGGCAACGGTTCTGCGAAACAACTAATATAGCTGGGACCAGAAAGCCTTCGGCACGCTCCAAAGCTAAAAGTCTTTATCCATGGGCTTTCTGGCGTCGCCAATGCCGCAAGCTTTGCGACATTGGCTATAGCTTTCAAATGAGACGAGACCCCTGGTCATCTAGTCAAGCGCCCTGTTCCGGTACCGATGGGCTGCTTACTGCAAAGGTAATAATCGGAGAGGCTCTGACGTGATCGCTTCGGCAGGCGCATTGCCCCAGTGGGGCGCGATCGCTTACAGTCATTCTTAGAATAAAGTAAACATCTGTAAACAAATATTGCTCCCAGTTTGGGATCTCAATAAGGCAATACCAAAACGATGAACTTCCTTCGGTCTAAAGTTCCGGGTCAATCTGGGCCATTTTTTCGAGTGATGCAGTGGGTAATCACCTTTGCGGTAGCCGCAGTGCTTTGGGGAAATAACCCGGCAGTTGCCTATGCCTATGAAGATCCCTCCCTGTTGCCCGAAGAGCCTACGCTAATCATTGACTTAGCCAACTCCTTAGCCGCGGTTCAGGAAGAGAGTTTGAGCCAAAAGCTAGAGACCTTGGAAGCAGAGACCGGTTGGAAGCTAAGGGTACTGACCCAATACGATCGCACCCCGGGTCGTGCGGTTAAAAACTTTTGGGGTTTAGATGATCATAGTCTGATGATTGTGGCTGATCCCCGGGGCGGTAATATCCTCAATTTCAGCGTGGGGGATGACTTTTATGAGCTGCTGCCCCGTACCTTTTGGATCGAGTTACAGACCCGCTTTGGGAATCAGTTTTTTGTGCGGGATAACGGTGAGGATCGCGCCATTATTGAAACTGTTGATGCCCTAGAAACCTGCCTGCGTCAGGGAGGCTGTGTCGTCGTACCGGGTCTGCCCCAAGAACAATGGGTTTTGACTTTGGTGACATCGATTGTGGGCGGCTTGGTTTGCGGGTTTGCTGGACATCCCCGTCAACCAGGTCAAGTGATTGCTTGGCAATGGATGCTGATTTTCTCGCCTCTGTGGGGCATTTTGTTTTTCGCCTTTGGAGTTGGCCCTGTGGTGACGCGCACGAGTGACTGGTTACCATTGGTCCGCAACATTTCTGGCTTTGTGATTGGTGCCTTGGTGGCTTTTCTAACGCCTGCGTTTAGCGATCCGTCATCTTCAGAAACGTAGTATTTTGCAGCGGCGACCTTTTCAGCGGCGACCGTAGTAAGACACTTCGATATCGGCGTACCACCCTAAGGCCAGGTTTTCATAAAGGAATACCCGTTCAACTTGGTAGTAGATACTGTCATGGAACAGGGAATCACCCACCCGAGGAATAATCGGGTAGGTGGCAAACCAAAGGGCATCTTTGACCGGCGCTTTAGGGTTGTTACTCCGGGCAGCTAGGTAAAAAACCTGAACTTTATACCCTCCCACCGTTGGCGCTGAAGCTGGCGGCAATGCAGGTTGAGCCTTGGCCTTGGTGCGGCGTTTTCGAGGCTTTGAAGGTGGTTTTTCAGGCGTTTTTTCTTCGTCCACAGACTAACTGGGTGTTGATAGGGCGCGTTATTAATTACTGGTGAAAGCCTTGCTGGGCAAGTTGACTGCGCCCGTTCGCATAATATAGCCAATGCCGCAAAGCTTGCGGCATTGGCGACGTCAGAAAGCCTATGGCTAAAAGCTTTTAGCCTTAAAGCGTGTCGGAGGCTTTCTGACCCCAGCAATATTTATAGGGGCTGTGACCGTTGCACCACAAGGACTCCAATTTTAATGGATGGCAAGGCAAAGGGAACGCTCACCCTAACCGATACCTAAATGACAACCGTTGCTTGACGATTGCCTATGGCCTTTGACCGTTGCCCAAAACTTCTGCTAAGGTCTGAAGCTTCAGTTGAATTTCGGCTAATTCTTGGTCGGGGTCAGACCCTTTGACAATTCCAGCACCGGCGTAGAGGCGAGCCCGACGTCCCTGTAGTAGGGCAGAGCGGATGCCCACGATGAATTCGCTATTGCCTTGGTAATCGACCCAGCCAAAAGGGGCGGCATAAAGGCCGCGATCGCTCCGCTCAGTACGCTGAATTTGATTACAGGCTGCTGCTGTGGGGACCCCAGCGACGGCAGGGGTGGGGTGCAGCGTCTCGACGAGTTGCAAAGGCGATAAATGCTCAGGCAGATCGGCATAAATAGGCGTATGCAGATGCTGAATGTGGGACAGCTTAAGGAGGGTTGGAAAAGCGTCATAGTGGGGTCGGAGCCCCAAAGCCTTGAGTTGGGTGACAATAAAATCCACCACAAACCGATGTTCTGCTTGCTCCTTAGGATTATTTAGAAGGCGTTGCCCCAAACAGCGATCTAAGAGCGGTGTGCTTCCTCGCGGGGCTGATCCTGCCAGCGCATCAGCCACCAATTTTCCCTGACGCAAACTTAGTAGCCGCTCTGGGCTGGCCCCGATGAAATGGGTCTGCGGTCCCTGGCTAAAGGCAAAGGTGTAGCAATCGGGGTGGCGCGATCGCAATCGTCGTAAAGAAATATCCCGCTGCCAGGGCCAAGGGCTGACCAGATCCAACGCGTGGGCCACCACCTGCTTTTTTAAATTTGTCTGAGCCATCACGGCTAGGGCTTGGTCCACACTCTGTTTCAGGCCCAGGGCTGCCTCTGCAGTGAGCTGCAAAGGGGGCGGATTCGCTGCTTTACTGCGGGTGCGAAAGCCGAGCTGGGGTTTCCGGACCCTAGCAATGTGCTGAACCTGTCGGCACAAGGCGGCGCTGAGGGGTTTAAGGGCTGTTTCTGGGCCAAGTTTCACATTGGCAATTACCCAACTCTGCTGGGATTGTTTCACGACTTGCCAGCTGGGTAACAGGACCGTGGCAGGGGCAAATACGCCATTGGGGGCCGTTTCAAAAAAGCTAAAGCTAAAGAAGAAAAAAGGCCCCAAACCTGGATTCGGGCAGGGACGACAAATTTGCCGTTTCCAGATTGCTAAACATTGGCGCGCTTTGCGAAAGCGATCGCCACCGCTGAAGCGACATTCCAAAACAGCACCCCAGGCGGCGATCGCCTGAGTTGGGGCATCTAGATAGCACTGCTGCCCCGATGGCGCTTCAGACAACACTGCTAAGGGGTCAACCGTTGGAATCGGAAAACATAGACTGGCAATGGTAGCTTGGTCCGACCGGTATGCGGCCTGTTGGCTAGTTTTCAACCATTGCAAAACAGTTGCAGGTGTAGGGCAAATCAAAAACGGGGAGGGCGCAACTGTCATGGAAATTGGCAACAACCGCTTTTAAAGTTCAAAAAACGTCCAGGAAAATAAGGCGTAAATCGCACTGAGGTCACGCAAAGCCCAACAGGTGTCATTCACTCAAGATGAAAAGCTTACAGCGTTAGTCATGGCCGCCATTAAATCTGGCCACGGACTGTAACCACTCTACAGAAAAGAGTCTGATTCCAATCGATTGCAGCTCCTAGTCAATAGGATAAATCACTGGAAAGCCCCTCAGACATAGGCGGCAAAGGCGTAAACGTCCGTTCATCGTCTCACCAATTTAGACTCTATGCGGTTGCCCCATGAAGAACCATTAAGTGTTTTTTAGAACGGTGAGCCATCGGCAAGCTGCTGGCCTATGGGGCGGGTGACTCTGGTTCCTTGCCAAAGTTAGGTGAGGTTTTCCTGACCCCGCAAAACGACAGTTTTCAAATTAGATCGGGGTTTAACTGGGCGCGATCAGGTCCTTGAACGCTCCACTCTGATAGAGGCTACCCTCTGAGTCCCTATGGCAAGATCAATTCATCGCCTTCTCGATTCAAACTAACTTTGTACAGCCAGACCATGACTCATGTTCACAGTTGGCCCTTGATTCTGGCTCTGGGGACGCTTGGTGCGGTGCCTTTGCCCCTCCCCCCAAGCCTGCAATGGCAGCCGGTTTTGGCTCAAGCCGCCGACCCGACAATCCCGCCATTGCCTAACGATGTTCCCGCCCCGCAGCCCCCTGATCCCCAGGGCATTGTGGGGCGATCGCCCAGTGCCGAAATCAATATTGGCATCGGCTATTTGCGCCCTGAAAATCTAGACTTTCTCAATCAGCCCGATTGGCCCAATAGCCCTCACCTGGGGGCCAACTGGCTACAGGCGATCGCCCTGCCCATCTATGCCGAACCTGGGGATACACCCTGGGGTTGGCTGATCAATGGCTGGCTGCTGGTCGAAGGCTACGATCCCATTTTGGTCGGGCAAGATGCCAGCTTCTTGATGCTGCAAACCCACTATGCGCTGCTGTCTTTTCCGGTGCTAGAGGTGCGAGACGACGGCTGGTTTCGCTTTCAGTACACGCCCGCTGGCACCGCCTGGGCCCATCAAGATCACCTGGAACTTGGGGAAATGGCGTTAACCCTAGAAACCTGGCCAGAGCATTTCCTAGCGACAGGCTGGGTTGAATTCTGGCGTCACGGCATTTCTCAGCCCCTACGCACTAACCCCAGCGCCGGCATTTTGACCTTGGTGGGACCAGACAGTTTTATCGAGCCCTTGGCGTTTGAGGGGGATTGGATGCGGGTCCGCATCACTCAACCCACCGATGGCTGTACTTTCTTGCCGGGATACCGCAGCCAAGAAGGTTGGATGCGCTGGCGCAGTGAGCAGGTTCTGATTTGGCATCCCCCTCGGGGATGTTGAGAACATTGACGATCGAATGGGTTCATTTGTACTAAAATCAAAGCTAAATTCAAACGCGGATGGAAGGCAAAATGCTTAATAAATATGGAAAAGAGAATTTTTAACACTTTTTTACAAAAAATAGCTTTTTTATGAGGGCGACTCCTCATGTTTTTGTCGCCAACGCTGCATTAACATGCATCGAGATCCGCTACTATTCCCATCATTATGGGAAAGATTGGAGTCCTTCCGAAGGGATGGAATGTTTTGATAGGCTCCAGTCCACTTCTCATAAATGTTACTCTTGTTTACAAGTAGGCGTTGTCCCTCTGCCTCAAAGCTTCTGGCACTCAGAGGTCTTGCAATAGCTTTTATCTGACCCGTACTCAGCGTTACTGGTGCCCCTGAATCATGAAAACCACTTACAACCCTGATCTGGTCCGTACCTACCTCAAAGAAATTGGTCGTGTACCCCTGTTAACCCATGAGGAGGAGATCGTTTTGGGTAAACGGGTGCAGCAATTCGTCACATTAGAAAAGCAGCGCCAGACTCTGGAAGACTCATTAGAGCGTTCTCCCACCCGTCAAGAATGGGCCGATGCGGTGGGGCTTTCCCTTGCCGAATTGACGGATGCGGTGCATGTGGGGCGAGCTGCTAAGCGTCAGATGGTTGAGGCAAACTTGCGGCTGGTTGTTTCTGTCGCCAAAAAATACATCAAGCGCAATGTGGATCTGCTGGATCTGATTCAAGAGGGCACGATCGGCATGCAGCGCGGGGTCGAAAAGTTTGACCCCACCAAGGGTTATCGCTTCTCCACCTATGCTTACTGGTGGATTCGGCAGGCCATTACCCGGGCGATCGCCGAAAAGAGTCGCACGATTCGCCTCCCCATCCACATCACTGAGAAGCTCAACAAGATTAAAAAGGCGCAGCGTCAGCTCTCTCAGAAATTCGGTCGGGCCGCTACCGTCACTGAATTAGCTCAGGAGTTAGACCTCTCGACTAAGCAGGTGCGTGACTATTTAGAGAAGTCACGCCATCCGCTCTCTCTGGATTTAAATGTAGGCGACAACCACGACACCCAACTGGGTGAACTGCTAGAAGACGACGGTCCCTCTCCTGAGGATTTTGCCACCCAGGCGGCGCTACGTCGGGATCTAGAGCAGCTCTTAAATGGCCTCACGGCTCAGCAGCAGCAAGTGTTAAGGCTACGTTTTGGCATCGGAGATGGTCAAACGCTGACCCTAGCCAAGATTGGTGAAATCTTGAGCATTAGCCGGGAGCGGGTCCGGCAGATTGAGCGGGAGGCTCTGACGAAGCTGCGGAAGCGGCGGGGAGACATTCACGAATACCTGGCCAGCTAGATTTCTGAAACCAGGAATCATTGCTGTGGTGCCACGGGCTGAGGCGGACTCAAGGCTGCAATCGAGTCCGCCTCAGCCCATTGTTTTTATGGGGTAATGGCATCCAAAAAAAATCCTAATCCCGAACTCTATGGGAATAGGGCACAATAGTAGTTAAGAAACATTACAGTTGCCAAAGTCCTGATTAGGAGGGTTTAAATGGTCGCTGCTGCGCCTCAACTTCAAAAGCGTCTCTCTGTTCAAGTGGAGGATATTGCCCCAGATATCACCACGATCCGCTCCCTTGATTGGGATCGCGATCGCTTCGATATTGAATTTGGCCTGCAGAACGGTACCACTTACAACTCTTTCATCATTCGCGGCGATAAACTTGCCCTCATCGATAGCTCCCACGCCAAGTTTCGGGCGCTTTATCTAGACACCCTCCGTGGCCAAATTGATCCCGCCAGCATTGACTACATCGTTATTAGCCACACGGAGCCCGACCATAGCGGCTTGATGGCAGACCTGCTGGATCTGGCCCCTAACGCTATCGTGGTCGGCGCGAAGGTGGCGATCGCCTTCCTAGAAAATCTGGTACATCGGCCCTTTGAGCGCATTCAGGTTAAAAATGGCGACACCCTTGACCTGGGCCAGGGCCACACCCTGCAATTTGTGAGTGCCCCCAACCTGCACTGGCCCGACACCATCTTTACCTACGACCACAAGAGCCAAATTCTCTTCACCTGTGATGCCTTTGGCATGCACTACTGCAGCGACGACCTCTACGATGCTGACTTGGCGGCCCTATCCCCCGATTTTCGGTTTTATTACGAGTGCCTGATGGCCCCCAATGCCCGCTCCGTGCTCTCAGCCATGAAGCGTATGGATACCCTGCCGGAGATCAGCACCATCGCCACGGGCCATGGACCGCTGCTGCACCATAACCTACAGGAACTCACCGGTCGCTACCGTCGCTGGAGTCAGGAAAAGAGCAAGTCTGAAACCCTAGTGGCGGTGTTTTACACCTCAGATTACGGCTATAGCGATCGCCTCTCCCAAGCCATTGCTCGGGGCATCACCAAAACCAGCATTGCGGTAGAAATGATGGATCTGCGCTCTGCCGACACCCATGATGTGAATGAGCTAGTGGGGCGGGCGACAGGACTCGTCATTGGTATGCCCCCCTCCAGTGGGTCTTCGGATATTCAGGCGGCGATCGGCACCATCTTCGCGGCGGTCCACGATAAGCAAACGGTGGGCCTGTTTGAGTCCTATGGGGGCGACGATGAGCCCATCGATACCCTAGTGAATCGCTTCCGGGATTTGGAGCTGCGGACCGCCTTTGCCCCAATCCGCATCAAAGACACCCCCGACGAAGCCATCTATCAGTTTTGCGAAGAAACCGGCACGGACCTCGGCCAGTTCTTGGGTCAGGCCAAAAAGCTGAAAAAGCTGAAGTCTCTGGATGCTGAGATGGAAAAGGCCCTGGGGCGGATCAGCAGTGGTCTTTACATCATCACCGCCCGCAAGGGAGACCTGACCAGTGCGATGCTGGCTTCTTGGGTGTCCCAAGCCAGCTTCCAGCCGCTTGGATTTACCGTTGCCGTGGCTAAGGACCGGGCGATCGAGTCTTTCATGCAGGTGGGTGATCAGTTTGTGCTGAATGTCTTGGAAGAAAGCAATTACAACCACTTGATGAAGCACTTTCTGAAGCGATTTCCCCCTGGGGCCGATCGCTTTGCTGGGGTCCGCACCCGTCCTGCTATCAATGGGTCACCGCTTTTGGGGGATGCCCTAGCCTACATAGAATGCACCGTCGCCAGCCGCATGGAAATGAGCGACCACTGGCTGGTGTACAGCACCGTCCAAGATGGTAAGGTTTCTGACCCTGATGGACTCACGGCGGTCCATCATCGCAAGGTAGGCACCTATTACTAGGGGTTGTGGACAATCAAGGTCAGACTTCCTGAGATGAGAGCGTTACAACCCCTAGCCTGATTCAGTAAAGCGGGCGTGGTCATGCCCACCCAGTCAGGGTTTCGCCGTTGATTGTCCACACGCCCTAGAGTCAGATCGGGGGCAGAAATTCCACGGTTTTGTCCCCTCTTGGGAGCTATCCGTTAGGCAGAACGCTACACAAGACTTGTACAGAAATGGCTCTGACCTCAATTTCAAGGGGTGAAACCTCTAAATCGGTCCCTAGAGGAACAGATTGTTGCCAGCCTCACCCCTGTCGTCTTACCGTGCGCATTCACGACCCAACCCAAATCTCCCTTTCGGGG
>ERZ1740060.369-NODE-369-length-28748-cov-23.229882_pt1 | contig 28748 bp, 22 predicted proteins | sample MGYA00581743_ERZ1740060 | MGnify/ENA primary metagenome ERZ1740060 (study PRJEB43018, sample SAMN04849235) | marine metagenome | isolation source: floating plastic debris | place: Pacific Ocean | collected 2008-08-27 | study: EMG produced TPA metagenomics...
GATGAGCCGGAGAGCGCACCGGTTAACTCACTGGACGCCCTAGTGTCAGAGCTGACATCAGAACCAGGCCCCGCACCACCGGCGGCGATCGCTGATGACTTGGACCGAGAATCCTCTGCTTCAGCTCATAACGTCGCCGATGCCTCTGCTACCGAAACCGCTGAGGATGGCCCCGATGCTTGGCTCGCAGATCTCGATTTGGATGGTCTGGATGCCGACTTGGACGCTGACTTGCCCGGCTCAGGTGATGCCGCCCCGACATCGAGTGCTCCTACGGACGCCGCTGAGGCGATCGCTCTAGCCAATATCTTTGGCGACGACGCCACCTTGTCTGCGCCCATCTCGCCTTCAGCGTCAGACTCTGATTTAGAGTCGTCAGCTGTCGATGAGGCCAGTGCCAAAGCGGATGATCGCCGCCTCACCGTGGCAGATGCCTTTGGCTCTGAAATCGATGATTTGGCTGAGCCGCTGAGTGATGTTCCTCCTGAGACATCTCCTGCTGCCGACGTGGCCCTCAACCCGCCCGTGCCACCCACCACCGCAGAGTTGGCGCTGACTTTAGAAGAAGCCATCCCTCTAGAGCTAGAGCTGCCGGATTTTTCAGACAGCCTGTTGGAAATTGCCTCTGAGGCTGCTGACAGTGAGCCTACGCTCGCCGAAGACACTGCCAGCCTTACCTTGGACGACGATTTTTTCCCCGACGATGGTGCCGATGATGTGTCGGAGACGACGTCTACATCGCCGCCAGCGATGCCCGCCAACCCTGCTGTGGATCAGACCGCGCAGGATTGGTCGAAGTACGTGAGCGATGAGCCTGACGAGGATGGCTTGTTGGCTGCTGCCCCAGAGGCGCCGCAATCGTTAACGGTCGAGAGCGATACGGTCGAGACAGCGGAGGATTTTTTCTCATTAGGCGATCTGGACCTCGATCTCTCTCTCGATCTTGATGCCCCGGTTTCTGACAGTGAGACCAGCAGTACCGCAGCGGAGCTGTTTGCTGATTTCCCTGATGACCTGCCCGCTCCTGCCCAGCCCCCAGCTCCGACCTTGCCCCTGACTGGCTCAGTGAGTGATGGGTTTGTGGTTGAGGCGGATACCGCAGAGTCTGAGCAAACGCTTGCTAACCTCATCGCCGCCATTCCGGAAAACGAGAGCGACAGTCCGGAAGTTGCCACCACAGCAGAATTTACTAGCACGACTGCGCAGAACGAAGATGAAGCTTTAAGCGCGGCGCTGGATAACTTAGCCGGGCTCGATCTGATGGGGACTGATCAGGCCGCTGCAGATAGTGACGAGGCGGCCGCGATCGCGCCGTTGATGCCTGAGTTAGACGAGGCGATCGCAGCTATAACAGATGCCTCTGACCCAGCTGCGGTGGCGACGGCTAGCGACGGTTTTTGGACGCCTGAGATGGAGGAGCAAATGGCCGCTGATTTTGCTGCTGCCTCAGAATCTATCCCTGATGCTGACTCCACCCCCGATGATGCCGTTACTGCCGACTTGCCAGGGCCTCTTTCTGACGACGAACTGGCCAACCTATTCCCGCCCCAGCCGACTGATGACACCGTCACCGTCGCTCCCCTGGATAACCTGGCAGTCCTCTTGGACGCAGATGGCAGCACGGTGCCCGCCCCCCCAGAGATGGCCGCGGCGGCGACTCCAGAAGAGGATGCTGAGGTAGACCCAACCAGTGCAGACCCATTAACTTTCCGCGATGATGACAATCCGGTATCTTCGCCTCTAGAGATGGCTGCTGCTAGTCCAGAAGATGCGGCCGGGGTAGAGCTAACCAGCGAAGATCCACTCACTTTTCTGCCTGAAGACACTGATTTTGGCGATCTGTTTCCCCCGACTGATGAGGCCACTCCTGCCCCAGATGCGGCACTGCCAGTCACTGAGTCCGCATCAACCTCGTCTTCTGTAGACGCCGACCTCACCTCGTTAAACGCCGAAGATGACACGCCTGTAGACTCCGAGTTAGAGGCCGAGCCAGAGTCGACTGAGGCCGGTGCGACCTTCGGGATCGATTGGGATCCCATGGAATCTGACTTTGGGGACAGTGATCGTGACCTCGCTCATGATCTAGACAGCGGCACTGACGAGCCTGAGGGCTTCGCTGCCTCTCCCTTGTTTGAGCCGCTTGAGCCATCGTCAACAGAGATTTTTCCCGACGCTGAGAACAGTGATCAGACCAGCGAACTAGACAGTCTTCCTGAACGCACTGACGATGACTTGGCCACTTCGCCGCTGTTTGAGCCCCTTGATCTCTCGATGGCAGAGATCCCAGCCGCTGATCTAGCCGGTGATGAAGCCTTTCGCTCAGCCTTTGACGTTGATCTGGATCTGCCGCCTGCGATCGCTGACGACGATGCGGAAGATACGCCAGAAGCCGTCGATGTTGCCGTTGCTCTCGATAGTGATCGCGGGGAAGACCCCGAAGCGCCGACAGTGACGACTGAGTTAGACACCGAGTTGGCCGACGAGACCAAGCCTGTTGCCGCCGAGGAGACACCTGCCACTACCGAGAGCCGCGACGTGATTGCTCGCGACCCGATCCCGCCCCTGCCGGTGGAGCCTGCGACACCCGCTACCCCCGAGGCAGAGACCGCAGACGAATCTTTGGCGGCAACTGCAGACGAGTCTTTGTTTGCATCTTCTGGTCAGCTAGCTGCGATTCCGAGCGCTGAACCGGATGAGCCCGACGATGCGGTTGATTCAGGTTCTGGACTCATCGAGGAGTGGTTTTTGGGCCTCGACTTTGGTTCGGGTGGCCTATCGGCCGTCTTGATGGAACAGGGCAGTGGCACTGCCCATCCTCTCTGTTGGTTAGCCGAGTCTGAAGCCGACAATCCTGGAGCCGCTACTTTCCGCCCTGCGACGGTGGCGGCTTTTCGACCCAGCGCTAGCGATCAGGGGGCGCTATCAGAGCTACTCGCAGTCGGGCCAGCGGCCCTGCCGCAGCAGCCCCCTGAGAGCCCTGAGACATGGCTCTTGCAGAGTCCTCGCCCGTTGTTAAAAGTTGGCATGCCCTATCAAACCGCCGCTGGTGAGTGGGCTCCTGTGATTCAGTGGGCGGATGCTCAAACTGTTTCTTTGCAACAGGTCTTGACTGCGGTGACGGCGCTGCTGTCACTCATTACCCAGCCCGGTGAGTTGGAACTGCACCGCACCGCGGTGGGGTTAGACGATGAGATGTTGTCGGAGGCGCTAGCCAGCCTGCAGGGCGTGGTGTTGGGACTCCCCAGCAACTGGTCAGATACCTATAGTCTGAATATCCGAGAGGCGGTTTTAGGGGCGGGTTTAGTGGAGTCATCGAGTCAAATTTTCTTTGTCGAAGAGGCGATCGCCGCATTGCTCTCGGGATTACCCGATCCGAACGAACCGCCGCCCGAGTCTAACCGCCAAACGCAGACACTATACCAATGCACCTGGCAGGGCGGCACTGTCGTCATCAGCAGTGGAGCAACTTGTACCGATGTCGGCATCGTTGACCTGCCTCAGCCCCTAGATGCTCTCAGCCGTGAAGACTTTAAGTTGCGCAATTTGGCCTATGGCGGTGATGCCTTAGACCTAGACATCATTTGCCAGCTGCTAATCCCCGCTGAGCGGCGGCAGACGGTTCCCCCCAACGCTAGCCGCCAGGCCAGAGACGGATGGAGTTGGCAGGCCACTCTGCCAGAAGTAACCAACGCTCATTGGGACGACCTGCACCTCGAAGCCCTTGACTTGCCGCAGCTGGCCGAACCCGATACTAGTGCTCGCATCCATCTACGGCAGCGCTTAGAAGCTTCCAGACTGGGACAAAGTTTGTTAGAGGCCGCCCGATACCTCAAACTGATCCTGCAAAATCAGAACCACTATCAGCTAGAGTTGGCCGATCAATCCTGGCGTGTCCTACGACGAGACCTCGAAAGTCGGGTTTTGGTGCCCTATATTCAGCGGCTTAATCAACAGCTTAATGCTCTCTTGAGCCAAACCGGTTTAGCGTCTCAAGGCATCAACCAGGTGATTTGTACGGGTGGCAATGCCTCTTTTAACGCGATCGCTAAATGGCTGCGCCAAAAGTTTCCTAACGCCACGATTATTCAAGACACCTATCCCAGCAATCGCCCTCAAACGTGCAGTCGGGTCGCCTATGGTTTGGCTAACCTCTGTCGTTATCCACAGCTGCTAGATGTCCCTCGGCATCAGTACAGTGATTATTTCTTACTCAATGAAATGATTCGCACGGTGCCCGATACCCCCATGCCCTTTGAAGGCATTTTGCACCTGCTAGAAGAGCAGGGCGTCAACACAGATGTGTGCCAATCGCGCATTGCCGCCATCTTAGAAGGCCATTTGCCACCAGGACTGCGGCCCGATGCTTCGACCCAAGACTATCTCAGCCGCGCTACCCTAGCCAGCGCCACCTATCAGGAGCTGGCTGCTACAGCCTTATTCACTAAGCAAACCCGGCAAATCTATGTTGTCAACCCGCAGCAACGCGATCGTCTGCATGCTCACCTGGCAGCGCTCATGCAGTATAAACAACAGTCACTGACGGAACCGATGATTGCCCAACTTGTGACGCTCTAGCAGCGGTTGTTTAACCATGTCCCCTTGTTGTCTTGGACGCTACCTGCCGCTTGCTCAGTGGCCTAAAAGACAGTAGATAGGCGGTCGACTTCATGAGTACCACCAATACTAGGTGTGCGCGCTGGCTCCACCAACGGGGGGCAAGGGCGATCGCTCGCGCAAAATATTGCAGCGCTAGCACTCCATTGCTCGGACTGGGAGGACATTTTTGAAAACATTCAAATAGCAAGTATCGATAGCAATTAGCCCAGCAGGCAGACTTGGAAATTGTCAGGGCAGGGCGCTTAGCCAAGTGTTTAGCCATCACCTGGCTAAGTCCCTTTTCTTGGCGTCTGAGCTGACTCGACCAAGACTGTACTGACGATGCTTTACGATAAAAAATCTGTACTTTGGGAACGCCCACAAAAGCATAACGAGCGGCTAGAGTTAGCCACATATCCCAATCTTGGCCTGCGACAATTGCCTCATCGAATCCATCGACGGTTTTCAAAGCTTCGGCTCGTATCAATGGGTTAGACCCACTACCTAAAAAGTTTTCTTCTAATAGAGCCTCAAACACCTCACCGTTTGCCGTTGCTCGTCGCCCTGACTGAATCACCTGACTGGTTTCATCAATCACATCTGTCCAGCTATAGGCGACGGCAGCCTGGGGCGTTTGTTGAAGCGCTTCCAGCTGGCATGCCAGTTTATCTTTGGCCCACAGGTCATCGGCATCCAGAAAAGTCAAATAATGCCCACTTGCCCGCTCAATGCCTCGGTTACGACTCTTTTGGGGGCCACTATTGCTAAACGAAAAGACTCGAATGCGTGGATCATCTAACCCCTGTACGATAGATAACGTCTCATCTGTAGAGCCATCATCAATCACGATTAATTCAAAGTCAGTAAAGGTTTGCCTCAGAACCGATGCTACGGTTGCTTGAATTGTGTTGGCGGCGTTGTAGGCTGGCGTGATAACCGAAATAGTAGGCATAAACCGTGATTAAAAGAGGTGTTTATTGACCAGTACTGTTGCTTAATCTCAGAGAGTCTATAAAGCTGGCAAACCGTGATGGCACTTGCTAAGGGGAGGATAAATGACGTTTGCCCTGAGGAATCTGCGTTCAAACGCTATCCCCAAGACAAATTGTCTGTGAGGGTTTGGCCGTGCCTAAACCCTGGCAACTTGGGACGCCATTTTTGAGCAGCTTCCCTGACGCAATGATTAGGACCAACGGCGCACATAGAGCGGGCTTAGCAAGCTGCCTAAGTGAAACTCAAATTCGCAAGCTGTGGCTAAGTCAGCGTGCGATCGCCCGCGATGTTTCAGGATATGCAGGCCGAGCCGTTTCAAACTTCCTAAACAGGTGCGCATCACAATCACTGGCTTGCGCCACGGATTGGCTGTCATGAGGCTCAGTTGACAAGTTGCTAGCCCACAGCCTTTGGCTAGCATTAGCAAATAACTGCGTTCAAATCGCTGGGGCGGGATTTGGTGCACGGTTTGCAGCGCCGGGTCGTATAGAATCTGCCACTGATGTTTGTGCAGGTAGAGCAAGGGTTCGTAGTCGTCACCTTGCACAAATAAACCGGCGACCTTGCCGCCCAGGGTGGGCTCTGGTGGCACGCTATCGAGCCAGGCTTGGCGACGAATTACGAGAGAAGCGGCGGGGGGCAACTGCAATTTATCCGGCTCAAAGGCCATGACTTCAGAACCGTGGTTGCGGATCGCGAGGAAATTTTTAATTCGTTCAAACCCTTCGGGGGGAGGAACCTCATAGTTGCCGTCGATGCGGCCACCGAAGGCACCGGCCTGAGGATAGCGGCGGCTGAAGTCGACGGCTTCAGCAACCCAGTTGTTAGCCGGTAAGTTGTCGTCATCGAGAAAGCCGATGAGTTCACTCGCGGCTGATTGGACTGCCGTTTGGCGGGCAAAGGCTGCTCCCTGGCGCGGTTCGAAGGCATAGCGCAAGGGCACGTTGGGCAACCACTGGCGGGCATAGTCTTGAACCACTGCGGCGGTGTGGTCTTGACTGTTGTTGTCAACCACCAAGATTTCCCAACGAATGGGCTCAGCTTGAGTCTGTATTCGTAGGTGTTCTAACAGTTTGGGCAGGCGTTCAGCGCCGTTGTACGTGGGGATGGCGATTGTAATGTCGTAGACAGGGGGAGCCACTTCGGGAGAGGTCATTGGCCGGTTCCAAAATCACGTTGAGACGGCAGATTGCTGTCTCTAACATGCCCAGTCTCCCCAGCTAGGCGGCTAAGTAAATCTCACCAGGTTTACGCCCATTCTGGGCGCGATCGCCCAGTTTTTGGGGGCAGCTTGTTAGCCTTTGACGCTGACAGCCGCTTCGTCAGTGGCGACGACGGCGGTCTTGTCTTGCCGACAGGCAAACACCAGCTTGCCACTTTGGAGTGAAACCTGAACAAGACTACCTTCGGGAAAGGCTTCTTCCAAAATTTTTGTGGCGATGGGATTTTCCAGCTCTTTTTGGATGGCTCGTTTAAGGGGGCGAGCACCGTAGACGGGGTCATAGCCCACCTGCGCAATGTGATCGATCGCGGCCTTGGATAACGACAACGATAGCTTTTGATCGGCCAGACGTTTTTCGATGCGCTGTATCTGAATGGAGACGATCGCCCGCAGTTGCTCCTGCAATAGGGCATGAAAGAGAATCAGATCATCAACCCGATTGAGAAACTCGGGGCGAAAATGGCTGCGCAGTGCTTTGAGCACGCGATCGCGCATTTCGTCATAGCGGCTGTCATCGCCTGCCACATCCAAAATGTGATCACTACCAATGTTGCTGGTCATGATCACAATAGTGTTGCTGAAATCGACCAGATGCCCTTGCGAGTCAGTGATGCGACCGTCATCCAGCACCTGCAGCAAAATATTGAAGACGTCAGGATGTGCCTTTTCGACTTCATCGAGCAGCACGACTGAATAGGGATGCCGCCGCACTGATTCCGAAAGCTGCCCCCCTTCTTCGTAGCCGACATAGCCGGGCGGTGCCCCGACCAGCCGAGCGACCGCGTGCTTTTCCATGTATTCCGACATATCGATCCGAATGAGCGCCTCTTCGGTATCAAACAGAAAGGCGGCTAGCGCTCGCGCCAGCTCCGTTTTGCCCACCCCAGTTGGCCCCATAAATAGAAAGGAGCCCAAGGGCCGACCCGGATCGTTCATGCCCGCTCGTGCCCGACGAATGGCGGCGGCTACCGCCGTCACGGCCTCTTCTTGCCCGATCACCCGTTCGTGCAGGTGGCCTTCCAGACGCAGCAGCTTTTGCCGTTCCGACTCCATGAGCCGATTGACGGGAATCCCCGTCCACTTCGCGACCACTTCGGCAATGTCGGTCTCAAGTACCTGCTCACGTAGTAGCGTTTTACCCTGGGCTTGAATTTCGAGTAAATGGGCTTCTTTAGCTTCTAAATCGCGCTGCACAGCCTCCAGCTTGCCGTATTTCAGCTGGGCAGCTTTGTTGAGATCGTAGGCCCGTTCTGCCTGATCCACCTGCAGGCGCAACTGTTCTTCCTCTTCTTTAAGGGCATTGATTGCTTCGATGGTTTGTTTTTCGATGTGCCACTGGCCGCTGAACTGCTGCTGCCGTTCTGACAGTTCCTCAATCTCTTCGATGATGCGGGCGAGCCTTTCCTGCGCGGTGCGGTAAGCGGTGCCCGATGAGGCGTCTTCGCTTTCCAGCGAAAGCTGTTCCATCTGCAGCTGCATGAGGCGGCGATCGATCACCTCCAGCTCTTCCGGTTTGGAGGTGATTTCCATTTTGAGCTTGGCGGCGGCTTCATCGACTAGGTCGATCGCCTTATCCGGTAGAAAGCGATCGCTAATGTAGCGATCGGACAGCACCGCCGCTGCCACTAGTGCTGAATCGGCAATCTTGACGCCGTGATGCACCTCGTAGCGCTCTTTGAGCCCCCGCAAAATCGAAATCGTGTCGTCGGCAGTCGGCTGTTCGACATAAACCTGTTGAAAGCGACGCTCCAGCGCGGCATCTTTTTCAATATGCTTGCGATATTCATCCAGGGTGGTGGCTCCAATGCAGCGCAGTTCGCCCCGGGCCAGCATCGGCTTAAGCAAGTTGCCGGCATCCATCGTACCTTGCCCCGCCCCGGCTCCGACGACAGTGTGCAGCTCATCGATAAACAGCACGACCTGCCCGTCAGACTCGGTGACTTCGTGAAGCACCGATCTCAGGCGGTCTTCAAACTCACCGCGATATTTGGCACCCGCAATCAACCCGCCGATATCCAACGAGATCAGCTGCCGGTTTTTCAGCGATTCCGGCACGTCGCCGTTAATGATGCGTTGGGCCAAGCCTTCGGCGATCGCTGTTTTGCCGACACCGGGCTCTCCAATTAGCACCGGATTGTTTTTAGTGCGCCGTGACAGGACTTGAATCACTCGGCGAATTTCTTCGTCGCGGCCAATCACCGGGTCAAGATGCCCCTCCCGGGCCGACTCGGTTAGGTCGCGGCCAAATTTTTCGAGCGCCTGGTATTGACTTTCCGGATTTTGGTCGGTGACTTTTTGCCGTCCCCGTACTGCTTTGATGGCGGCCAGCAGCTCTGGCCCGCCGATGTCAAAGCCGCGCAATAGCCGCCGACCAATGCGTTCATCTTCGGCAAAGCCCAGCAGCACATGCTCGACTGAGATGAAGGTGTCCCCCATTTCCTGGCGGCTCGTTTCGGCCTGATCTAACATGCGATCGAGGCTTTTACCTAAATACAAATTGCTGTCGGCTGCCAGCCGCACGCGCGCCTGCCGCCGGGCAAAGGTTTCAATCTCTTTGAGCAGCCGTTCAACTTCTAAACCGGCTTTGGTGAGAATCGTGTTGCCGAGACCGTCTTTTTGTTCCAGCAGCGCCACCATGACGTGCTCAGCTTCCATATATTGATGGTTAAAGCGGCGAGCCACCGTTTGGGCTTCAACGATCGCGTCCCAGGCTTTGGTCGTGAACTTGTCTGGATCAGTGGGCTGCATAGTGGAGTAATCGACAACGGAGCGCGATTAAGTAAAAATCCCTAAGTGCCTTAGTGTATCAGGCTATCTCGGCGGGGCGTTCTCTTCAGTGTCAGCGCCGTCGCGACCAACCCCTGATCCGGCCTGAAACTTAAGCCTACTGATAATTCTAACGTGGTTCATCGGTGCTCTAGGGAATCTCGCTGGGTCTGTGGGGTGAGCGCCCGAAAGCCAAGTCGAGACTTCAATAAAAGCTTGGCGAGCGACCAGCTTCCCCTTTTTTTAGCAGAAAAAAGCTTGTGAATTAATGACTCAATTGGTGAACAGTAATTCGCATAAAAGTGCAAGCATGCTCGCAGAAAGCTCTGTCTAGGCACTGCGATCGCAAATTTATGATGAATGAGACAGTAATCGATAACTTCTATGAGTTTTTCGCTTGCCACTGACTTTAATCTCATGCAATTTCTTTTGGCACTGGCGACGGGCCGGGTAGTCAGTCTAAAAGACGGGTTTCATGAGGCTCACAGCCTTAGTTTGTTCATCCAAAAATGTCATTGCGATCGCCGAGATGAACCGTCGAATTCGGGTCTGAATGAGTCTATTTAGACTTTTTTGAGTCGCGATTTTAGCTTCTGCCATTCAGTTAAACAGCTCAACTTTTCCCAAGGCATTATTGCATACGCACTTGTTTTTTAGAGGAATAGCTCCCATGAAAACGATCCTTAAGCCCTTGACCGCAGTTGGTTTGCTCGCTTCTTTTTTAGCTGGTTGTGCCAAAATTGAAAGCCTGAGCCCGGGGCAGCTCACCGAGCACAACAAACCCGGCACCGTCATGATTCAGACGGTGCACAAGGCAGAATTCTCAGTTCCTGATTACACCTTAGATGATGCCCGGTTGGACGAGTTGGCTGCCGCGCTGCAACAGGAAGGCAGCATGTCTGAAGAGCAGGCCTTGGTCATGGTCATTGCTGAAGTCATGGAAGATCCGCTGTACTACTTTGCGCCCTTAAATGAACTCATCTACCAATCGGCTGAGATCAGTACAACGGGGTCAGCCTTAGCTGTGACCGAAGACGGCTATTTGGTGACCAATGCCCATGTGGTTTCATCAGAGCAAGACGATTTGAAATTTTCGCTCGCTGATTATGCGCTAGAAGATGTCGCTTATGACAGCTGTCAAATCGTTTGGGATGGCTTTGACGGTTTCTCTCAAGACGCGATTGGCGCTTTGATGGGGACTGAAGAATTTACCCAGCTTTGCTTAAATGCCCATGTCGAATACTACGCCCACTACATGAATTTAGATGCCCTGGAGACCGATATCTATGCGGCCATGGGTGGTGTCACCACGCTCGACGAGGTCTTAGAAGAAGGTCACAAGGCAACGGTTGAAGCGATGGGTGAACCGACCCCCGGTAAGGACGTGGCCGTGCTCAAAATTCAGGCTGATAGCATGCCCACTGTGAGCCTGGGTCAAGGCAGTGATTTGACGGCAGGCGATCGCATCTTTATCTTAGGGTATCCGGGGGCTGGTACCCTCGACGAGTCCGAAACCTTAGAACCTTCCCTCACTGCTGGGTTAGTCAGCGCTCGCAAAACGATGTCTGACGGCTGGGATATCTTGCAAACCGATGCGGCGATGAATAGTGGCAATAGTGGCGGCCCCGTTTTCAATGAAGCGGGTGAGGCGATCGGCATCGCCACCTTTGGCAAGGTCGATCCAGCCACCGGCGGCAAGGTCGAAGGGGTTAATTTTGTGATTCCCATCAATGTCGTCGAGGAATTTTTGGCTGAGGCTGATGTCCAACCGGCCCTGAGCGACATCTCCCAACTCTATCAAGAGGGGGTTAGTCAGTTTGATCAAGAACGGTTTCCCCAGGCCCTGAAAACCTTCCGCCAGGTGAGTGAAATCAACCCGGACTATCCCTATGTGCAAAGCTACCTCAGTAAATCCCAGAAGGCGACCAGCGAGCAACAAGGTTGGCCAGTACCTCTCTGGCTGATTGTGGTCGGCGGTACCGTTGCCATTAGTCTGGGCGGTGGTGGTCTCTACTTCCTGTCTCGACGCGTTAAAATCGGTTTGCCGCAGTTCAAGTGAGCTCTAATAGGCAAGTTTTTTCGACAAGTTAGCTAAAGGGGGACGGTCAGGGCGGCATCTTTTCTCAGATTTGCTGGCTCAACCGTCCCTTTTTTGAGGGCTTAAGCAACTTTTTGGGCGTTGACTGCATCGCCAGAACGCATCATCAATTAAGCACAGCAACCTGGGGAACAAGCACCTGCGCACCGACTCCATCACCTCAGCAAAAAACGGAGTTTGTCGTTTTGCCAGCGCTGTGACCCGTGATTGAAACAGGCCGATAGTTCCTAACCAAACCTGAGTTCGGGATAAGGGCATGAGGCATGCTTACCAGCCTTTTGAGATGACAATCCCCTCTGGGGAGGGGTGCCAAAGGTGGGGTGGGTGTCGATCCTTGCGCTGCAGATCGCAGCGGCAACTCGATGACTGATGAAGAGGTGCCAAAGGTGGGGTGGGTGTCGATCCTTGCGCTGAGAGTGGTTCAACCTACCCCCTTAGCTCTTCCCCAGAGGAGAAAGAAACGGGGTTTGGCTTAACCCAAACTGGTGTTAACCAACCGCTTGAGCTGCGGGCTGATCGGCAGTCTGGGTAGAGCTGTGAGTTTTGAGCTGAATTAGCTCCACCTTATAGCCATCAGGGTCTTGCACAAAGGCAATGACGGTCGAACCGTGTTTCATCGGGCCGGGTTCACGCACCACGTTGCCCCCTTGAGCTTTGATGGCTTCACAAGTGCCGTAGATATCATCTACGCCCAAAGCAATGTGACCATAGCCGTCGCCCAGATCATAGTTGTCGGTTTCCCAGTTGTAGGTGAGCTCTAGCACGCTGTGGTCAGACTCATCGCCATAGCCCACAAATGCCAGGGTGAATTTGCCGCCGGGATAGTCTTTTTGGCGCAACAGCTGCATGCCAAGAATGTCGCAGTAAAACTTCTTAGACGCTTCTAAATCACCGACGCGCAGCATTGTGTGTAGCAATCGCATAAACCAACCTCTGAATCTCAGTGAACAGCTTTAGTAAGAGTATAGGAAGTCTGAAGGAGAAGGGTGTGACGGGGTGAAACGGCAAGCTAGAGCGCAGGCAGGTGAGGGGGTGGGTGAGCCTAGAGGATAAGGGTGTTGAGGGCTGGAGAAATGGCAGATGTCAAAGTTCTGGGAAATGAGGATCATCGCGAGGCGAGGCCATATTTTACGCCGTAGCCCAGCAGCACGAATACCAAAATGGTGATGGCCCCAATCCCAATCGGGCTCGGTACCCAAAACTCGGCTTCCAGCTCATTCACTTCGCCAGGCACCAGTGACCAGGTCTCTTGGGGGGGGAATGCACCTGCGGGCGATTCTCCTGGGGAGAGGCTTGGCCCACGCACCCAGGGCGCCAGCAGCGTCACCTGTCCTGCCAGTAGCTGTTGTCCCTGCAGTAGGGGCAGGCCTGTCGCGGCTAGGTCTGGCACTGCCGTGAGATCAACCCGCAGTTTAAGGTGGTTATAAATGGCCACAAACCGGTTGCCCTGTTGGAGGGTCAGTTCTGCCTGGATCGGTTCACCCGCTGGCAGGGTGAAAGTGGTAGTAGCGTCGTCGGGGCTAAAGAACTGATTGAACTTGGTTTCTAGCGCTCGACCATTGCTAAAGGGAATCACAATCTCAAAGGCATTATCGCTCAGCCAGCGGGTGCGGCCACCCACCTGCTGGGTTCGCTCACCCAGTACGGCCAACCACTGCTGCAGTTCGTCGTTCGCCGCGATCGCGCCACCCCGCCAGCGCAGTTGTTGCACCAGTTGCCCGTGGGTTTGACTGTCAAATTGCAACTCTAGGTCATATTGCAAACAGCCCGTTAACAGCAGCACTATTAGCACCAACCCGACTCGCAATAGCTTTTGGAGCCAGCGCACCATAATTATCTGGTTTGTTTGAGTGACTACAGCGCATTATCAGCGAAGGCGGCCGCCGTGACAATTGGCCATAGCCGAGAGGGTGAACCATCATTGTCTGGGCGACGCTCTCTAACTGTCAGAGGTCGTTTGATCCGGTCTGTCCGCAACGGTGTGGAAAATTGAGGGTTAACCCGCGTCTGCCCCACAGCAGTGATCGATGCCCAAACTGTCTAACAGCAGATCACTAACAGCGTTGGCGATCGCAAACTCGCCATAGAAACTTTTGGAGAAGTCAAAGCCCTGCATCTCGGTGAGGATGGCCAACACCAGTGAGCCTAAGTCGTTTTCGCCCTCCATGCGTTGCCGCACAAAAACTTGGGCGGCTCGCTCTGCGATTTCTGCATTCACCGCTTCGGGCGGAAACTCCGTATTTAACCAGCGATGTAGCGAGGCGTTTAGCCACTGGCCCTCTTGTTCAGGATTTTCTGCTGGCGGCAGAATGATGGGTTCAACAGGCTCTGCCATGGCAGTAATGGGGACTCAGCTTACTTTAAAAACGAGTGGTCAGATGCTGGGGCATCTTGACTTTGATAGTGCCAAATTTTGCTCGGCTTCTCTACCGTTTGTTACGACTCCTCACAGTGCGACCGGTTCACCAGCGACAGCTTAACTAGGCTGAGTCATCGGCTGCTAGTGTCGCCAGTTGATACAGCAGCTTCAGGGGCTCAGCGTTGTAGTCCAAAAACGAAAAGCGATGCCAGAAACGAATCCGGCCATATTTATCCAACAAAAACTGAGCGGGCAGCGGCGCGCCCAAAGCTTGCCCCGTACCATACTGCCGAAAGACTGCTCCCAGCGGGTCGCTGAGCAGCGGCGCTTGCAAATTCAGCTCCGTCTTGACCACTTGGCTCTGTGCCAAGTCAATGCTTGTGACCAAAATTAGCTGACTGCCAGCCGCCCGAAACTTTTCAGCGGCAGTGCTCAGTGCCACCAAGTGAGGAAAACAGAGGGGACAATAATGGCGCTCTGTGAAGATGCGGGTAAAGGCCAACACCACAGGCCGCTCACCCCAATGTTGTGACAGCCGATAGGGCTGACGAGTCGCGACCTCCGTCAAGGTGAAATCAGGGGCGCGATCGCCCAAGGTCAGGCAGTTACTCGCTGGGAGCGGTAAGAAATGACGCCAAAAGCGCCCATTCACTAATTTAGATTGCAGCTCAGCAGAGGAGGAAAGACTGGTCATAGGAAGGGGCGTCAGGGCGATCGCTAAGCTCGTAGACGGCGGCGCTAATTCTGTAGATTACCGCCGCTGGCTTGGATGCAAGCGGGATAGAAAAACGGGCAGGGTCGGTTTAGCTGACATCAGTGGGGGATAACTTGCCGTCTGCCAGGGTAGAGTTGATCCATTCGAGCGATGGCTGTCCGCAGCGGTCTTTGAGGAACCTGCCAATACGATTAGACAGCGGCAAAGAATTCCTTCGATTTCACCGGGTCAGGGTTCATGGTCTTTTCGCCGGGTTTCCAACCCGCCGGACACACCTCATCAGGGTGCGTTTGGACATGGCGAATGGCCTGCAGCACCCGCAATGTCTCTTCGACGTTACGGCCAAAGGAGAGATTATTGACGGTTGCGTGCTGAATGACGCCCTCTTTATCAATAATGAACAATCCCCGCAGAGCCACTCCCGCATCGGGATCGAGCACATTGTAAGCAGCACTAATTTCTTTTTTTAGATCAGAAACAAGCGGATAGTTCAAATCACCAACGCCCCCCTGAGTCCGTTCAGTTTGAATCCACGCCAGGTGAGAAAACTCGCTATCAACAGAAATTCCTAAAATCTCTGTATTGAGGTCATCAAATTCGGGATAACGATCGCTGAAAGCCGCAATTTCAGTCGGACAAACAAACGTAAAATCGAGAGGATAAAAGAAAAGAACTACGTATTTACCGCGATAGTCAGAGAGCTTGATCGTCTTAAACTCTTGATCAACGACAGCGGTCGCGATGAAATCAGGGGCTGATTGACCCACACGGAGACAGCCTGCTACGGAACTATTCATAGACTCTCGTCCTCTGAGGTGCGGACTTGCTTGTGAAGACAGACGCGATCATCTCACAAAACACATAGAATATATCATGTTCTTATAAACCAGGCAGCGACCAGCCGTGTGACCTTTCTCAAATGCGATATTGAGTTCACGGCAAAGGTAATGCCCAAAAATCTGAAAAAGTCCGATGTTGAGAAGAACTGTCGATGCAGCCGGCACAACTTTAGCCAGAGCACCTCTTAATATCTTTAGAAACAAAGAAATCCAGGCTAATTGCTAACAGTTGAGAGAAGAATTAGCGCTATGAATCGAGGTGTTCTACCATTTGTCTTTATTGCCTCCAGCAGCATGATTAGTTGCGCCACTCCCGAGCCGTTGGTACCGCTGCAGTCCGTGTTAATCCCGGATGCTCTCCTCACCACACTGCCGTATCCGCTCTTTTTAGAAGATCTGAAAGCCGCCGAAGGGTACCGCCAAGCTGGACTTGCCGCGCGCCAGGCTGACGATTTTACGACCGCGATCGCCGCTCTGAAAACTGCTGTTGCCTTGGCCCCCAGAACAGTCTCGGGCTACGTCTTGCTCGGGTGGACGCAACATCTCGCTGGCGAGCGAGACGAGGCGATCGCTGTGCTCAGTCGAGCGATAGAACTGGATGCTGAGTACATTCCGGCCTTGAATGCGTTGGGCATTGCCTATTTGGTCAATGGCGATATTGACGCGGCGATCGCCACCCACACCCAAGCCAAAACGCTCAACCCTGAGAACGAAATTGCCTACTACAATCTCAGCCTGGCCTATCAGCGATTGCCAGATGTCGACGCGGCCATTCGTCACGCTCACCGAGCGACTGAGTTAGAGCCCTACAACCCCCACCCCTGGGTGGCCTTGGCCCTGGCTAACTGGAGCAATCAAGATGCGATCGCCGCGCGTGCTGCCTACAATCAAGCGCTACAGCTAGACGCCCGTTACTATCAGTCGGATCACTTGAACTATCTCACCCGTGCTGGGTTTAGCCGCAATCAAATTCAACAAGTAGTGGAGATTCAGCAGCAGGTGATTTAACCACCCGCAGAACTGGCCGGAGAATCTCGACCCAGTAACGAGTCTGACGGCTCTGGGTGCGAACACCTAAAAGTGCCAGTCACCAAGCACCCGATCTCTAAAGTCAGGCGATGATTCTGCCTTGACGCTCAGGGCTCAATTCCCGAACTCCGCCAATGAGGTCGTCCTGATGGCATACTCTTGGAACCATTGGGCGTTCCAGACAGCCATCAACAACTTCTTATTTTGACGACATGGTCAATGGCTGCTCAGCTGGCTGGCTGGGAGCTGCAGCGACAGGTGCCTGATCCACCTCTTCAGTCTCAAGGCGCTGAGCGATCTGGCGGCTGTCGGCCTCACTCGTCTGATATCGCTCCATTAAGTATTCCACCAGTCGAGGGCCTTGCAAGAGTGGCCCTCGAAAAGCCGGAGGGGGATTGAGTACAGAGCGCTTAATCTCTTCGTAGCTAGAGCAATATTGCACCCCGAGCGGTCGAACGCTTTGGGCAAACAAGAGCTGGTGATTGTCCACATGCTCGCCGTAGCTAGCCAGTCGAGGAATCACGACAAACGGTACCTTCTTGGCCGCTAGACCGCGAGTAGACCCTTGCCCAGCATGGGAAATGACTAAGTTAGATTGTCTGCTCAGGCTCTCCAGACGTTCAAACTCCAAGAACGGTGTGGCTCTCACCAAGGGATGGCGGGACACGACGCCTGGGTTGGTCGCGCCATGCTGAAATACGATCGCCTCGGTTACCACTTTTTCATCTAACAGCTGCTCTAGCCATTGCACCACACGGTCAAAGGGAAACGAAATCGTTCCTAAAGTCACAGTAATCATGGAGGCTTTTATCCTTCGGAAAAATATTTATAACGGCACTCACAAAATTATTTACAGGCCCGCAGCTCGCCCTTACCCGCTTCAGACGTATCCCCGATACAGGGCTTTGGGGTACTTTTCGACTAGGGTTGGCCACTGTACGTAAAATTCATCGGATACGCGATAGACAATCTTGCCAGAGAGGCTGAGTTCCTGCGATCGCGAGATGCTTTCGATGAAGACAAACTTGATGCCCAACAATTTAGTCAGCATCGCTGTACCAATCGCAATGCTCGCCCCAGTGGAGACCACCATGTCTGGCTTCTGCTGCAGCAACAGATAAAAAATTCGCGGTAGGTTCAACAACAACGTCATCACGTTACGAGGAGCCTGGTAAGGCATCCAGAAGACCTCTTCATCGCCCATGAGGCTCTCGGTATCTTTTTTGCGATCGGTTACCCACACTCTCTCGTGGAGCTCCCAGAAGCTTTTAAGGCTTCTCATGGTCGAAAAATGACCACCAGAGGTACATACCAGCATTAGCTTCATCGATTCAATCTCCAAAAACCCGCAATTCCTTGACAGCAGCCCCGTGAAAGATCGGCCAAAAACCTTTACCCACCGAATCAATGTGCTTGATGGAAAACCAAACTCAACGATTCACTTCGGTGGCATCGGCGAAGACATCTCTAGCTGCATAGACCAAAATCCTGTAGACCAATGTGCTGGATAACCCTGCCCTCGGAATTACGAAGACAGTTCGCAAATACAAGCTACTCGCCTAGCCTGATGTAAGTAATTATTCGGAGTTTTTGCTTGAAATGCCAATCTCTGTCCTGACAAGTTCATGAAAACTTTTTAAACTGATTTTCAGTTTAAAGATTCGAAGTAGATGTTTACATGTTGAGCCATAAATGTAACCAGCCGTCTCGACAAAAATACCGAATTAAATTATCTTGTTGAGTTGATTTGTAAAGTAAGGATTAAATCTAGGTCTAGTCTCTAACTGCCTGGGATTAAGGGCGCTGTCGGATGAGTTCGCTTGTTATTCAGCCTCAATAGCGTTGATGTGAAAACCGGCGATCGCTTTACATGACAAAGACGGTTGGGTCAGTGCCAATGTGCCCAGTATTGCTTTCTCTTCCGCGAGAGTACAGAGCGACCGTTGCTAATAGTCGCTTCACCATTGGGTTCTAGTCGGGAACTTAAGTGCGATCGCTGGAGTCAACTTTTCTCACTTCGCGCGAGCACGAGAACCTGATGCGTCGCAGGGCAGCAAGCACTGGCGGAAAAGGAAACGGTTAGTGCCAATGCTCACTGACAGTGAATATACGGGTATTGAGTCTTCAAAAAATATTGATGAGATGAAAAACTCATACTGATTGAAGAATAAAAAAGCGGGTAACGCGATTCGAACGCGCGACATTCACCTTGGCAAGGTGACGCTCTACCACTGAGCTATACCCGCAGAGCTGAAATTTCAGACGTTTAATCAATATCTCAAACGGCGATGCAGTTGTCAACATTTGACAACCTAATTCTTCATCTGCTAGGGCGAAGAGTGGGCCTACGTGCCAGATGTTGATTGAGCCGGAGCGACGGCCGCTGACGGCAGGCTGGGAGAAACGGTGCCGACCAAACTCCCCTGGCTTCCTTGCGGTAAGGCCTGAATTTGACCCATCAGGCTCGACATTTCTAGGGCGCTCATGGCGTAGTTCCAGCCCAGATTGCTTTTGATGCCAGCCCGCTCTAACGCTTGCTGCAAGGTGTCAGTCGTTAACACCCCAAAAACAATCGGCACCCCCGTTTGAAAGCCGACGGCCGCGATGCCCTTAGAGACTTCCGCCGCCACATAGTCAAAATGGGGGGTCTGCCCTTTGATGACAGCGCCCAGACAAATGATGGCGTTGTAGCGGCCCGTCAATGCTAACTGACGCGCCACCATGGGAATCTCAAAGCTCCCTGGCACCCAGGCGTAGTCAACCTGGTCACCATGAGGATTGACGTCAACCCCGTGACGCTTTAAGCAATCCTGACAACCTGCTAACAGCTTTTCTGTAATCAGATCGTTAAACCGACCAATCACCAGGGCAAACCGACGCGGACTGCCTGAGTGAAAATTTCCTTCAAACACTGCCATGAAAATTCAACACCTTAGTGGCTACACCACGAGGTAATTAAGACCACCGACGACGACGACCAAAACACCCCAGACTACGGAGCCCAGGAGGATTAGGCGCTTAGACTGTTCCCAGTTTTGGGGCGACGCATAGGCGACCGGTACCCCCACAACCATGACGAAAGATAAAAGAACCAGCGCAAGAAGTGCTAGCTGGAAGATGATTACCATTTTGCTAAAATCTCTTCTCTCAACACAGCGATGCAGGAACGCCCAAGCCGTAATAGCTGTTCGTTTCCCGCAATATTATTAGTAAGCTATCAGAAATGTGGGTGCGACGGAAGCCTTTGCCGTCAGCAACTTACCAAGTTTTGCGCCTACGCTAGCCATTAAGGACTGGGTTGATCGCCTATGAATGGCGTCGCCCCGCCCGACGCGCCGAGCGTTGACTCGGAATTTGACTCAGAGACCCTGCCCATGAATTTGGTGCTGTGCCACACGACGGCTGACTTTGATACCTTAGGCGCGGCAGTGGGCGTCACCCGGCTGCACCCCGGTACGCGGATCGTGCTGGCGGGCGGCTGTCACCCGACGGTACAGAACTTTTTGGCCCTCCACCGCGACGAATATCAGCTGATCGAACGGCGAGCCGTCAATATCGATGCTGTTGAGACTCTGACTGTCGTCGATACGCAATCGGCTGATCGCCTCGGGCCCATCGCGCCTTGGCTGACGGCTGTGGCAGCACGGGGAGGGACGATTACGGTTTACGATCACCATCTCTCTGGTGCCGATGCTCTGCCGGCGACACAGGTGGTGGTCGAACCAGTGGGGGCCGCTACCACTCTCATTGTGGAACGGCTGCAGGCCCAGTCCGTTGAGCTGACGGGGGCCGAGGCGACCGTGATGGCGCTGGGGATTCATGTCGATACGGGGTCGCTGACTTTTGCCTCAGCGACCGCGCGGGATGCGGCAGCCTTGACTTGGTTGATGCAGCAGGGGGCGAGCCAAAGCGCGATCGCCGAATTTGTGGAGCCAACGCTGTCGCCTCCCCTGCAAACCCTGATCGAAACTGCCGTGGCCAGCTTTCAGCAGGAGGTGCAGCCTGGCCATACCCTGGGGTGGGTGTTGCTGGAGACGACCCAATACGTCCCCGGCCTCTCGGCTTTGGCCGAACGGCTGATCACCTTTATGGATGTGGACAGTCTGCTCTTTGGGGCCTGGTTTCCGGCGAAGGAATCGGCTCAGAAACTCATGTTGATTGGTCGAGCGCGAGGACGCACCGCGGCTCATGGCGATCAACCCGGGGTCGATTTCCATCAGTTGTTGGCCCCACTGGGCGGCGGTGGCCATCCGACGGCGGCGGCGGTGACGGTCTCAACGACCGATCCGGTAGTGGAGTTTCAAACCGTTTTGGCGGCCCTGCGCCAACAGATTCCCCCCGTGCCTCGCGCTCAGGCGCTAATGTCGTCACCGGTGCGCACGATTTTGCCCACTACGCTAATTACAGCGGCCCAGCGCCTGTTGCTGCGCTACGGCCATTCTGGGCTGTCGGTCGTGAATGAGCAGGGGCAACTCGTGGGCATGATCTCGCGTCGAGATATCGACCTCGCGCTGCACCATGGCTTTGGTCATGCCCCCGTTAAAGGCTATATGACCACTCAGGTCAGAACAATTACCCCGGCCACACCGCTGCCGGAGATTGAAGCCCTGATGGTGACCTACGATATTGGTCGGTTGCCAGTGCTGGCCTCTGGTCAGCTCGTTGGCATCGTCACCCGCACCGATGTTTTGCGCCGTTTGCACCATGATCAGCAAACTGCGATCGCGACCGCCCGCGCTGATCATGCCCTTGCCCTCAATTCTGCTGCCATGGCCACGCCTCCTACAGCGGCCCAACTGTGGCAAACCCTACAGCAGCGGCTGGATGCCAGCCTGTGGGCCATGCTGCAAGTCATGGCTGCCGTCGCGGTTGATCACGGCTGGCAGCTTTATTTGATCGGGGGTGGGGTGCGAGATTTGTTTTTGGCGCCCCCGACGACCCTACTGCAGCTGCAAGATGTTGATCTAGTCGTTGACAGTGCTTACCAAACCCTCGAGATGGGGGCCGGTGTCGTGCTGGCAGAGGCGATCAAGGCGCAGCATCCTGAGGTCGAACTGCAGGTTTATGGCAAATTTCAAACGGCGGCGCTGGTGTGGCACGCTGGGTCAGGAGGCCATCCCTCCAGCCTGTTGGTCGATATTGCCACCGCCCGCACCGAGTTTTATCCTTACCCGGCGGCTAATCCCGAGGTGGAAGCGAGTTCGATCCGTCAGGATCTGTATCGCCGTGATTTCACTATTAACGCCTTGGCCATTTGTTTGACGCCCCCCCATCGCGGTCAGTTACTCGACTTCTTCGGAGGGTTAGTTGATTTACAGCGGCGACAGATTCGCGTGCTGCATGCCAATAGCTTTATCGAGGACCCCACGCGCATTTTTCGTGCCGTACGGTTTGCCATTCGCCTCGACTTTCACCTTGACCCACAAACGGAACGGTTTATTCGCCATGCGATCGACAGCGGCGTGTACCAACGGCTGCAGGCAGAGATGGCGCAACTGCCGGCGCTACAAACGCGGTTAAAGGCTGAACTCAAGTACGTTTTAGAAGCTGATTATTGGGAACCGGCGCTGGCGTTACTCAATCGCTTAGGGGCACTCATTTGCCTGCATCCTCAGCTGACGATGACCGATCGCCTGTGGCGTCACCTGCGCCGCCTGAGCCGCTGGCTATCGCGGGTGGAACTTTTTTCATCACTACTTCCCTATCAGATGCGTTTAGAGTTGCTCATTGCGGCCATTCCTGTCGTTGATCGCGGGGCGGTGGCGCAGGGCCTGCAGCTGCCCCAAGCCGCCATCACCCGGTTGGCTCAGCTAGGGCAGGCGGAAGCTGATATCTTGGCCGGCTTGGCGATGTGCGATCGCCCGAGTCAAATCGTGCAGCTTTTGCAAAACTACGACCTCGGAACTTTAGTTTTAGTGGGAGTCCGCCATGCGCAACCGACGAGTCGGCCCCTCTGGCGCTATTTAATGCAGTGGTCACAGGTGAAAGCGCCGCTGGATGGTCATGATTTGAAGCGGTTAGGCTATCCGCCCGGATCGCAGTATCGCATCCTGTTAAATGAATTATTGGCCGCTACTCTGGATGGCGAGGTGACTGATCAACCAGGCGCGATCGCCTTTTTGCAGCAGCGCCATCCCTTACCTCAGTCGCCGACAGGGCCTTAGTGTTCTAGGCGACTACTGCATGTCGCCCTAATCTGATATCAGAAACACAACAGGGTAGATTAAGAGAATCTAAAGCTCACCAGTCGTTTGCCACCACTATTCCCCGCTTATGTCGTTTGCTCCTGGGACTGCGCTGCAAAATGGTCACTACATCGTCGATGCGCTGCTAGAAGCGGCTCCGAATGGTGATCTTTACTGGGGTACCCATGTGGTCACCGGTCGGCGAGTCTTTCTGCAGATGTTGCCCGTTTCGTCGCCAGAGAGCAGCGCCGATCTCTCTGAGCTCATCGCCCACTTAGAAGGCCTGGCCCCGTCGTCGCTGTCCCCTTTGCCCCATCCGTTTAACCTGTTCAAAGGGGATGAGCAATCCCTCTGTCTGGCCATTGACCAGACGATTGGTCTGCCGTGGTCATCGGTTTGTGAGACCCCTGCACCGCTATCCTCCAAGCAAGCACTCGCGACGATTCGCCAGATTGCTAAGGGCGTTGACTGGCTGCAGCAGCAGGGCCTCGAGGAATTCGACCTATCGCCCAATCGAGTTTGGCTATCGCCCTCAACATCAGATGCAGTCGGCACCATCACACTGACCGGTCTGCCGCATCATGCCGGGGGCACCCCCAGCGATGCTGCTTGCCGGTCCCCGGTGTCGGCCTGTGCCTATTTACTGCAAAGCTTTTTGACTGGTGAGCTGCCCCCCACTGAAGACGCGGTGGCGGTCGCTCGACGGCTGCGTCAACAATTGCCTACCCTAAGTCCACTCATTGCTGAGGCCATTATTCAAGGCCGCCAAGTCGGCTTGGCTCTCACGCTGCCGCAGTGGCTTGAGCAATTGCCCGATGCCAGTGCGATCGCCCCCCTGAGCCATTCCCCACGGTTATCACCGCAGCCTCTCTCTCAGCCCCAACGACAGCAGCGCCCTCAGTCGCAGGTGTATCCGGCCTTGGCGGGCACGGCGCTCATCGCGGCGATCGCCGGCGTCACCCTGGGCACGACCTGGCGACTCAGTGCGCCGAGTTTGCCGGGGGCACTGCAGCTTGATCCCCAGCAGTCTTTTCCGGCCCAAGTCGATTGGTCTGGCGACACGCCCGATGTCAACTTCGAGAGCCCCTTTGTGCCCGGTCACTCGACCCCTCCCCCCCGCGAAGAGTGGTACGAGGAGCCCGAAATCTTACCTGAGGAACCGCTGTGGGAATCCCCTGCCAATGCTGCTGAGTGGACAGAGCCTGGCGCGGGAACGGCGCCAGCGCCCGAGTCACCCAATGAGGCACCGTTCCCCGGTAATGTCGAGCCCGACGAAGTGCCCCCGCCCCCGTTGGAAGAGGAACCCTTCGACAACGAACGGCTCCCCGCCCCCGAAATTCCGCAAGATTTTGCCCCACCCCCCTTAGATAAGTCGCCGGTATCGCCCGATGCTACTAGCCTCTCCGGTGGTAACGAACCCCCGCCGCAAGCCCTGACGGAAACCGAATTCAACCCCATGCCAGACCCTGGAATCGCCTCAGAGAGCTGACTTCGGCACTTACGTCAAGGCGCCGGGAAACTTGATGCTGTAGACAGAGCGGACTTTTAGACCAGCAACGTTATAATCTGGACGTGAGGTGTAACAAAGTGTGACATTATGAGTAGCCCTGTCGTCCATGCCTTTTTCATGGGTCGCGCCTTAGCCACGGCGATCGCTGAGCAGGTCGAGCAATCAATGACCGAAACGCTGAGCAATCTGGGCCGATTTGACGCCGAGCAGCGAGAGAGTTTGCGCAATTTCACCGATGAGGTGATGGCTCGCGTACAACAGCAAGAGTCGGCGGTTGCTCAAGACCCGACCACAACGTCCCCCGGAGCTGCTGCTAGCCCCCAAGATTTGCAGGCGACGATCGACAACTTGCGCGCTGAAATTGCTCAAGTTCGCGCAACTCTGCAACAGTATCGGGCATCTTTGAACTAGCTAGGTTCAACTGTCTTTTTGCGCCTATCTGTCCTTTGTTTTATCTAATTGCTTGTCCGGGAGTTTGAGTGTCTGCCGCCTACGATTCCGCCACGTCTTCATCTTCTCTGCCCGAGCAAGCCTCGGGTGGTCACTCAGTATCGACTGAATCGGCTGCTTCGACGCTGCCGTCAGGGGGCGAAGCGAATGCTCATGCTCTGATGGAGGTGACCGAGCACGCTTTGACCATTGGCTCACCAACGGCAACCGAACTCTCGCCCCCATCACTAGCCCCGACCGCGACTCGGCCTTCAGCCGCTGATGGTAAAGCCTATCGCTGGAATCGCAAACGCTACTCTCGGGTCAAGCGCTCCGCTGATATTTGGTCATTCGTTTTTCGATTTCTAGGGGCTCGCTGGCTCTACAAAAAGTCCTGGAGCTACGCTGGCGAGATGACGCCAGACAAGTTGGCAACCCGGCGACGCAGACAAGCTATTTGGATTCGCGAAACTTTTTTGGATTTGGGACCGACCTTCATTAAGTTGGGGCAGCTGTTCTCAACCCGGGCGGATTTGTTTCCGGCAGAATATGTTGAAGAACTTTCCAAGCTACAGGATCGGGTACCGGCCTTTAGCTATGAGTTGGCAGAGGAAATTATCACCGCTGACTTTGGCAAGCCCCTTGCTGAGCTCTACCAAAATTTTGACCCGATTCCGTTAGCGGCGGCGAGTCTTGGTCAGGTGCACCGGGCCCAGCTGCATTCCGGCGAAGACGTGGTGGTTAAGGTGCAGCGTCCGGGGCTGAAGCGGCTGTTCAAAATTGACTTGGCGATCCTGCGGGGCATTGCCGTCTATTTTCAAAATCATCCCGATTGGGGTCGTGGCCGCGATTGGCTCGGTATCTACGAAGAGTGCTGTCGCATTTTGTGGGAAGAGATCGACTATCTCAATGAAGGGCGGAATGCCGACACCTTTCGCCGCAATTTTCGGAAGCATGATTGGACCCGGGTACCACGCGTGTTTTGGCGCTATGCCTCGCCCCGGGTGCTGACGCTGGAATATATGCCCGGCATCAAGATTAGCCATTACGAAGCGCTGGAGGCGGCCGGCCTCGATCGCACTAATCTGGCTCACTTGGGCGCTAAGGCCTATTTACACCAGCTGTTGGATGACGGCTTTTTTCACGCCGATCCGCATCCTGGCAACATCGCGGTGAGTCCCGAAGGCGCGCTGATCTTTTACGATTTCGGCATGATGGGACAAATTCAGCCTATGACCCGTGAGCGTCTTATGATAACGTTCATAGGAATCGCCCAACGGGATGCCGAATTAGTCGTTTCCTCTTTAGTTGATTTAGGGGCTCTAGCGGCGTCGGATGACATGGGGCCAGTGCGTCGGTCTGTCCAATATATTTTGGACAACCTGATGGATAAGCCCTTTGAAGAGCAATCTGTTAGTGAAATCAGTGATGATTTATACGAGATTGCTTACGGGCAGCCGTTTCGATTCCCCGCCACGTTTACGTTTGTGATGCGGGCGTTTTCGACGCTAGAGGGTGTAGGCAAAGGGTTAGACCCTAATTTTAACTTTATGGAAGCGGCCAAGCCGTTTGCCACAAAGCTTATGAGTAACAATGATTTGTCGAATTCAACCGATTCACTGCTAGGTGAATTGGGCCGACAGGCCGCTCAGGTCGGCTCAACCGCCTTTGGCCTGCCCCGGCGGCTAGAGGATACGCTCGACAAGCTGGAGCGTGGCGATGTGCGGGTGCGCGTGCGGTCAATTGAGACTGACCGCATCTTGCGTCGGGTCAGCAGCGTCAACATGGCCACTAATTATACGCTGTTGGTCGGAGCTTTTGTGCTATCGGCGACTATCCTATTGGTTTATGGCTTTTTGTGGCTCGCGATCGCGGCCTTTATCGTTTCAGGAATTGCTGGCGTTGCCCTGTTGCGTTTGATGCTGCAAATGGGACGAGCTGATCGGCTGCCTTAGTGAGGGAAAGACAGGTCGATGAAGCTAATCTTTTCTGGAATGACCGACCCCGGTCTGTTGCGTTCGAGCAATCAAGACGCCTATTACGTCGATCCGCAGGGGCGATTTTTTATCGTCGCGGACGGTATGGGCGGGCATGCCGGTGGTCAAGAAGCCAGTAGTATTGCAACCGCGACCATTCGCTCATTTTTGCTGGATCATTGGGACTCAACCCTAGCGACCCCTGACATCTTGCATCGTGGCCTCGATCTCGCCAACAAAGCGATTCTGGCCGATCAGAGACAGCATCCTGAGCGGGGTGACATGGGGACTACCGCTGTCGTTTTGATGTTTCGTGAACATCAAGATCAGGCGATTTGGTGCGCCCATGTCGGCGACTCTCGCCTGTATCGGTTGCGCGGCCCGAAAATTTTGCAAATCACGGAAGACCACACGTGGATTGCCCGGGCCGTTAAAGAGGGCGAGCTGACTCCTGATCAGAGCCGCAATCATCCCTGGCGACACGTGCTGTCTCAATGTCTGGGCCGAGCCGATATGCACCGGATTGACGTGCAGGCGGTCGAGGCGCAGCCGGGCGATCGCTTTCTCCTCTGCAGCGATGGCCTGACGGAAGAACTCCCCAACACCATTATTGCTGCTCATCTCAAATCGATCAGAGCGGTGGAGAGCGCCGCGCAGGCGCTGGTCAACTCCGCCAAGAAGCACGGGGGGCGTGACAACATCACGGTGGTGATCGTCAACCTGTTAATGGAGAAGCTGGATCAGGACGGCCAAGATACCGACGTCGAAACCGGATTTGTCATCGAATAAACCGATGTTTTGGGGCTAGGGCATCCGTCGAACTCACCTCACCTGAGACTTGGAAGCCCGCCGCGACTTACTTTAGACGGGTGTCGTTTAAGTATTTGCCGACCAGCAGGGCGATGAGCACTGTTAGATAAATCTGTCCTGATAACCCTAAAAGCAGAGATAGAGAACGAGCGGCAGGCACGGCCGGCGTAATATCGCCATAACCAATGGTGGATAGCGTCACCAAGCTGTAATACATCAACGCGTTGAAGAGATCCGCTCTTGCTAACGTCACACCACCGGCCACAAAAGCGCCTGGGTGCGCCAGCTCTAACAAAATGGCGAGAAAGGTGCCAGTCAGACCAATCAACAAATAGCCCGCGATCGCCCCACACAGCACATTGCCGGTAACGCGATCGCTCTGGGCAATTTGAATAATGATTGAGACCGTGACCAGAGCGACAAATAGGCAATACGACGCAAAGGCAATGAGCGCCAGTTGGGGAAACTGGGGGCCGAGTAAAGACCACCAGTCGAGCAACAGCGTGAGCAAGCCCAACGCCATCATCTGAAGAATAATCTGCCGTTCACTGCTGGCCGCGACGATGCCCGACAAAATCACAAAGGTGAGCAGCAGCTTGACCGTGTAGGCTCCCAATCCTTGAGTGGGTAAAATCGGGTTGCAAACAATCAGCAGCAACAGAGCCGCCAAGATATAAAAAAACTTGGTTTCTGACTGTTGGAAAACCAACAGCCTAGAAGCAATGGAGCGACGACTGGGTTTGAATGGCATTGAGACGTTAAATTTATCCCCAGTCGTACTCTAAAAAAGCCTCTCCCAACAGCTCTTGAGCCGTGGTGCGAATTGTTTCGAGCTCTTCGACCGTCACTTGGCGATCTGCGTGAATCAGGGCTCGAATCTGCTGAATTTCCGTTTCTGATAGTTTGCCATCCGCCAAAGCCGCTTGCACCAATTCTCGCAGCTTGCCTAAATGAGCCTGTTCGTCTGCCGTTAAGTCATGTTGGCTAGAGCGTTCAATTTTCATCGGCGATTCTCCTAAATTATTAGTGGAGGTTGAAAATCTGGGCTGTGGGCTCAGCCACGCAACTCCCAGCTGTCTGCTAGAGGATGCTCTAGGGGAGGAAAGGCATCTATTCAATATGGACTAACTCCCCAGAGAATAGATTGAAAACATTATTATTTGTGAATAGGACTTACGCACAGCGGCGAGAAGCAGGGGTCTGCGCTCAGGGATAAGTCGT
>ERZ1740060.370-NODE-370-length-28688-cov-8.345895_pt1 | contig 28688 bp, 36 predicted proteins | sample MGYA00581743_ERZ1740060 | MGnify/ENA primary metagenome ERZ1740060 (study PRJEB43018, sample SAMN04849235) | marine metagenome | isolation source: floating plastic debris | place: Pacific Ocean | collected 2008-08-27 | study: EMG produced TPA metagenomics assembly...
ACAGCAACACGAGGTGACAGCGCTTTGCTGTCACCTCTTTTCTTTATTTGAGCGTTTTCTGATCCTCTCTCATGCGCTTAAAGTAGGCGCGTGGGTTTATGAGATAGGTCGGGCGATCGCTTCCTTCCGGACTAATATCAATCAGCTCATCACCTGGGACAAATCGCCCTGAGCGGCAGGCAGAGTACAATCCCTGCACACTGCGAAAGCAGAGATATTCATTGGCTTGTTTTGGCGGAAGGAATTTATTTGGATATTCATTAAGTTCGTAGTTATCGGCTAGTTTCTCTAATCGGAGGTCTAGAAGATCTACTCTTTCACTTAGCTCTCCTAAGCGATTGTGTAATTTTTTCAGTAGTTCAACGAGCTCAGAGTTGGTCTCCATAAGGGGTTTCAAGATGCAAAATAATTATCTTCGATTGAGAAAGAGACAAAAATAACCCCAGTTTTAAACACTCGTTTGTGCAAAAAAGCAACCCCTTTAGGATAATTTGCATCCCATTGCTCAGCGCCAGTCCTTTATGAAGCCAAAAGGTGGCTCAACAATCCCTAGATCAGCCCAAGAGAAACCTTTCTCCCATACAAACCATGCGACTGTAGCACTATCTGTTCCTCGTGTGTCCTGACGGAACTGAGGACGTGGATTGACTGTGATCAAGAAACGCATCTGATCTAGGTTATCTAACATCCACTGATGGCGATTGTCGCAAGGCTCAAAGTACGAAAGTCTGAGCAGCATCGCCATTCCCTTTCGACAGTTGTCGTAGGCCAATGGAAGAATGCTAGGTGCAGCGTTGAACGGAGGGTTGGTCACTACCCAGTCGTAGCGATCTACTCCCTGCCAAAACTCATTAGAGGTCGCATCACCATTTAAATACAAGGGGCTGGTGATGTCATTTTCTGTGATGGTGTTTCTGTAGGATTTAAGGGCTTGAGCGATCGCGCGATCACCTGCGCAGCATTCTAAAATACTGCCGCTGATATCTACAAACTCTAGCAGTCCCTGAGTAAGCCTTGATGGAGTCTCATAGAAGTCGTTTTCATGCCGAGGACGTGCTTCAGAAGGTTGTGACTCGGTTTCAGCGACAGCTGTGCTGTCTGCCTCAACATTCATAGCGGGTGAAGACGCTTTCTCCTCGGTTATCCGTTCGGCTGGTGCTCGGTGAGAAGGCTTCCAGGCCGAAGTGTCCTCCCATAACACTTTCACCTGATGTAGGTGTAGCGCTCTTAGATAACAGCTTCCGCTCAACTGGAAAGCGTAGACCCAAGGTGTCGGATGCTGCCCACGAGAATCTTCTGCATCCTCACTCCATCCGCCCATCAGCATAGCTCTCTGTCCTGTCTCTTCAGCCCGAGCGCTGTGCATAATCTCTACAGGAACCATGCACAGACCTGCTTTCGCCTCTGCATTTGGCTCCACAGCATTAACGGCCATCTCACACAAGCGCCGACCGTCTACCTGCCAATATTGCTGAGCATCTCTTACAGATTCAAATACAAGCGGCTGTGCAAGTAATGGTGTGCTTACAACCATCTTCTCAGGTTGGGTGGCGATCGCGGGTCTTTCAACTTTTCCTACTTGACTCCACAGCGCAATCATTAGTTCTAGTGAGGGCGTATGCTTCAGCGTTTTACGAACGGCGGCGGCAGTGATATTACCCTCACGCTCAGCAGTTTCTTGCAAAACATCCACCTGCTGATCTTCCGGCGCTTTTGCAATCTCTTCTAGCGCGCTGGTTGCTTCCGGGATTTCATTTTCCGGAACTCCGGAATCAAGCAAGTGCTGCACTGTTTTGCCAGCGGTTGCCACTGCATATGCCTGAGACTTCCCCCAACCCCATCGATGTTGTGCGTAATCGGTATAGCTTTGATAGCCCGCTTCCTGCCACAGGCCATCTTCTTTAATCTCAAAGGCCGCTTGCTGCATTTGGCGCAGGCCCATGTTGACAGCTTCTATGCCTGCTGAGATCTCTTCTTCTAGCTGCTCTAGTCGGTTGAGTCCGGGAGAGAGTGCAACGGCTTCTACGGGAATGGCATCGTCAGTTTGAGCAATGCGATCGCTTGGTTGGAATTTTTGAGCGGTGATGGCTTCAGCTTTAGCGATAGTTGTGGACATTTGTTTGCTGTGGTTGTGGTTTGCTAAATGTGTGATGCGCTGTGAGGTGTTAACCTTGTGCTTCTTGGAAGGCTTTGATGAATTCGGCGGCGACTTGTGGCGTGATTGCGTTGCCATATCCGCGCAATCTTCCCAACCTGCCGGGTATCCCATGAGCCAACAGGCGAAGGCCGGGTTTAACTGCTCTTTGCTTTTCGTCGAAGCAGGTGATCCATTGGTGGCCTGCCCAGTGATTACCTGTGAATTTAGAGCTAGCGAGTTCCGCTTGTGTTGAGAGGGTGAGCCGTTGTTCTTGCTGTCGTTCACTGTGGGGGTGGTCCACGCTGCTACTGTTTGCAGGTCCATCCCTCCCGTGCCGTGAATTCCCGAACCGTTGGCATTCTGAGCTTTGGGCGTTGGCCATGAGGCTAGCCGTACAGCACTCGCTAGACCTACTTGCACGGTCGCCCCTGATTCTCGTCTGCCTTTCATCAGAGTTGTTATCGACTCTCTGCCCTCTCTCGCCGCTCTGGGGGTTGGCCACGGGGTCGCTCTGGCTTCTCCCAGCAGAGACAGACGAATGCTGCCATCTCTCTGATTGTGGCGATCGCGGCCATTGGCATCCTGGACTGTTGGTGTTTGCCACCCAGAACAATCGCTGCCGGCGGTGTGGAGCGCCGACGCTTGCAGCTGGCAAATCTGCCGCAGCTGCGGCGTAGTTCTCTCCTTCCAAGTCAGACGCCACGAGATCCCACCACTTAAGGGCAGATTTTGATGCAACTTGCTCGCCAAAGATTGTTGCAGGGCGACACTGCTGGATGAGCCAAAAGAACGCTGGCCATAGGTGCCGCTCGTCGTCAAACCCTTTACCTTTGCCTGCCGAGCTGAAACTTTGACAAGGGCACGATCCGCTCCAGACTGGCTCATCGTCTGGCCATCCTGCGAGTCTGAGTGAGTAGGCCCATCCGCCAACGCCTGCAAAGAAGTGGTGCTGACAGTAAGGGGCAAGGTCTGCTGGCGTGACATCTTCAATACTTCTCTCGTCTACGTCTCCGGGTGGGATATGGCCTGCGGCTATGAGCGATCGCAGCCAGTTAGCCGCGAATGGATCGATCTCGTTGTAGTAAGCAGTCATGCGCAGTCCTCCTGCTTAGCTGCTGTGCTCCAATCGACTGCGCAAATATAGCCATCCTCAACAGTGGTGATATGAGTACAGACTTCTACTCGTTTGCCTTCGAGCTTGCCGCTGTATATCCGGCGTTTGATTGTTGGCTGTCGCTTATGCTCAGTACTCACTAGGGACTTAGCAGCGCAGCTCATGAATAAGAGGGTTTCTTGCTGGCTAAGAATCTCAGGCAACTCGACGGTGAGTCTCATGCGATCGCCTCCAAATTCAAAGAGCGCTGAAATGCTTTTTCTGGCGAGCGATCGCATATCCACAGCACTTCCGTTCGTGCTGCATCAATCACGGCACTCTCTTGACCTCTAGACCTGCCTGCACCACTGGCAGTGCATTGAACATTAATCTCTACACGTTGTTGAGCCGAGTCGGGCGCAATGTCTCCTTGATCGTAGTTACTCAGAATGTAGCTGCACTGCGCGGCATCCAGAGCACTGCAAAGTCTCTCAAAATCTTCTTGGGTATAGCCACCGTAGTGCCCTTGATCAGCACCTGGATAGGGCGGGTCACAGTAGAACAGTGTGGTGTTTGTGTCCCATCTGGCGATGAAATCAAGCGCGTCCACGCAGTCGATATGGACTTGAGAAAGTCTTTCTAAGGCTTGATGCAATCGGTCTTTGACACGACTCCATTTGTAGGCAACGTTTTGCGCCCGCCTGCCGACTTTCCAGCCAGCACCAATTTTGTGAGAGAAGCTGCAATGACAGGCAACAAACACCGCCCAAGCTTTATCTAATTCGGTTGAGGGGATAACATCTTGATAAATTTGGTTAGCTAGCGTCAGCTCTGCTTTACTGTATGGCGTCCACTGCAACTTCTCAGCCAGTAAATCTGGCGCATAGCGAGCGACCCTGTACAGAGAAATCAGCATCTCATTAGAGTCGTTGATGGCCTCAACATAGTCCGACTGATTTGAGACGGTTGGCGGTTCTTTTGCATAAAGCACGGAGAGTCCACCTGCAAACGGTTCTGCATATATGGAATGAGGAATGTCTGCCATTAGCTCAACAATTCGCCGAGCAATGCGCTGCTTACCTCCGTAGTAACTGATGAGCGGTTTCAAGATCTCTCCTCCAGCATTTTATAAACTCTCTCTTTCACACCCTGATCTGGCTTCCATAAGCCTCTCTGGCCGCTGCACTTCACTGGCTTTGCCAATGTCCGGACCTCCCCAAACAGCCAGCCAAACTTAGATCTGTTAAACCAAGGCGATTCACTTTTAGTCGCATTGCCAAGGAATTGAGCTAGAGCCACAATGCCCGTGGGGTGATCTTGTGGGTCAGGCACGGTCACACCAAACCTGTCCTCAATCCAGTCGGCATCCTCAAATACATAGCCCTTGCCTGCATGAATGGCGATCCACTCTCCGGGCTTGGCATAGCATTTCCAATCACGGTTCTCTACGCGCTTTCTGTAGTGCGCGATCGCCCATGCCCACGGGCGCTTCAGCGTAATCGCATACGTAAAAGAAATAGGCCCTGGAATATTCCGTGGAAGTTTCCTAGCTGACTGCTCAGGCTGTGTTTTAGAGACAGAATTCAACACAGGCAGGTCCGCTATATCCAAAGTTTTTTGGGGCGTTTCTTCTTTCCACGGAACATTCCAAATTAACTGGCAGCGACGACACATTGAGGCATCTAGTCCTGGTATCAGCTCTTTGCAATCACAAAGGGGCTGATCTGGTGGTGCAGGTTTATATTCAGTTCGGATATAGCTAAGTTTCATGGGCCAGTCCGATTACAAAGGTATGTCGTCATCTAAAACTTCCACCTTCACCTCTTCATCGTCTGGCTTGGCTGGTGCTAGCAGATTTGAGAACATGGGCATGTCTACGGCTTCTGCATTGATACCCTGCTTGCGCAAAAACTCTGCGGTGTTGTTCCATTCCTGCGTCCGCTGTTTGATTTTTTCTTCAAGCGATCGCAGCTCTCTTTTTGCGTCTGAAACACGAGAGAGTGTGTTGTATGCGCTAGGGGTAGCTAGGTCGATCACCTGTTCCCTGAGCTGTTGCACAGCGGTGTCTACGGTGTCACCTTCGCCTAGCTGAGCGGAGAGCCGGATCTTCTCGTTCTCGTAGTCGCCCAGATTAAAGCAAGCTTCATAGCTAACTTGAGTGATTTTCATTGAGGTCCTAAGTGAGTGTTTTCTTCAGGTATGTCGAACAAGTTGGTCAAGGCGACCTTTGCCGAACTGTGAGGGGTGCGCCATGAAACTCACAGAGCAGAGCAATATCAATGAGCAACCAGTACAACTCATCGGCACCTTCGGTCTGCCATTCAAGAATTACGCCGCTTACGCAGCTGTCTGTAGAAGCTGTTTTCATCGTAGTGACGCCCGATTTAAGAACTGCGCATAGGGCGCATTGAACAAAAGTTTGACGGTGCCAGTTGGCCCATTTCGATGCTTTGTCAAAATCACTTCAGCGACCCCGTGATCTGCTGTGTCGGGGTCGTAGTATTCATCCCGATAAAGCATCATGATCAGGTCGCTATCCTGTTCGAGCGCACCAGATTCTCTGAGGTCCGACATCATAGGCCGCTTATTCGTGCGAGACTCTACGCTGCGATTGAGCTGTGAGATGAGATTGATAGTTGTTCCTAGCTCAATCGCCAAGCGCTTAAAAGAGCGTGTAATCTGAGCCAAGTCTTGAACACGATTAGCGCCGCCCGTGCTGCCCTCCATGAGCTGCAAGTAGTCCACGATGATGAGGCCTAAACTGCCATGCTTAGTCTTGATTTCTCTGGCTTTGCTAGCAATCTCGGGCACTGTGATGCCAAAGCTCTGATCCAAAAACAAAGGCATCTCAGAAAGCCGATTGATGCCATGCCCCATTGGTGTCCATTCGTGCTGTGCGACTCTTCCAGTGCGCAGCCGTCCCATCTCTATCTGCGCTTCTGTAGAAAGCATTCGATAAACCAACTGCTGACTGGACATCTCCAACGTGCAAATCAAAACCGGGTGCCCGTTCTTCGCGGCATTCATCCCAGTCAAAATCGAGAATGCTGTTTTCCCCATTGAGGGTCTGCCAGCGGTGATGATTAAATCTCCTGGCTGCCAACCTTGAGTCATTGCATCTAAGTCATAAAACCCGCTAGGGATGCCGGGGAGAATTTGTCCGACGGAGCGCTGCTCTATCTCAGAGAAAACATCGCTAACAATGTCTTTCACGGGCACAACACTGCTTGTTCTGAGGTGCTGACTGCACTCAAGCAGCTGCTTTTCTGCCGACTGCATGACCTCTACCAGCGGTTTATGTGTCTCAAAAGAAAGCTGTTCTATCCGACGGGCGATCGCGCCTAACTCTCGCCGGATATACTTTTCAGCAATCAACTCCGCATAGCGATCGCAGTTCACGGAAGAAATGCACCGATCCACTAAACTCGCGAGCTTTGTTTGCCCACCAACAGAATCCAGCTCAGAAGCGTCTCTAAGGGCAGTCGCCACATACATCAGGTCTGTGGGCCTATTTTCTTTTTTGAGCGCTAGAGCGATGGCGTAGATGCATTTGTGTGAATGTATGTAGAAAGCTTGTGGGTTTGGCAGGATGGGTTCGATTCGAGCGATCGCTTCTGGATCAATCAGGATTGCACCGAGAACAGCTTCTTCTGCCTCAATGTTTGAGGGTGGCATCCGTAGGGCGGATGCTTCGTCTCTGGGACTAGGAACAGCGCTGAGCATTAGCTGGCTACCTCCCTACGAAACTGTTCAGACCATCCGGGAGGTGGGGGGGTGTATACATCCGGCTCTTCTTTGGGCGCTTCGTACACTGGGTAAAGCGGTCGATTGGCTTCAGGTGACAGGTCTGACACAGAGCCTCCGCTAGTCGCCTGATCTATGGCATCCTCCCAAGCGCCGCTGCCGTTTTTCGTTGAATAAAGAAACCGCACGGCGTGAGGAATACCTGATGTGTGATTACCCTGTTGCTTTACAAACAGAGAAACACCTTTGTTGAAAGCTTCTAGCCCTCTACCGCAGAAGTCGCTTTCTACCAAGAACTTCCACGCAATCACAGCCTGTTTTTTCGCACCTACTTTCGCCTGCCGCTGGTTGCAGAAAGCGGAGTAGCCTCGCCAGAATTTGTCGAAGCGATCGCGCATTGCCTCTGGCAGCTCTGCCAATATCTGCTCTGAGGTTTGCTGGCTGGCGGCGGACCTTTTTCTTTTTCGCTTCTTGCCTGATTGTTTTGCTTGTTGATCAGAGAGTGGTTTTTGCTGGTTGCCGATTTCTTGATTTTTTGAAGAGCGATCGCATTCCCCCTTTGGGGGGTTAGGGGGGTTATTAGTTAGATCTTTATTTAGTAGATCTTCTTTATTTGTTAAATGACCGGGTGAACCGATTTTGGGCTGACCCGTTTCTGGTTCACCCGATAATCGGGTGAACCCGTCGTCGGGGTCGTCCGACTTACCCCACTCCTCTCGATCTTCAGGTGTCTCGAAAACGATTGTCTCCCATCCGGAGAACTGATTTTTCTCGTTCCGAATGCGTTTTCTGGCAACATATCCATGCTGCTCTAGCTCTTTAATGATGGACTGTACAGCTTCTTTGCCTTGGCCTCTGATTTTTGGAGTTTGATTGACGAGATCAGTGATGCGAATAGACCAATCATCAGGCTTAGAGAGAATGTATATCAGCATCCCTTTTGCTTGCCATGTAAGCCGCTTGTCCAAAAAAGCTGTTTTGTCTACTTGGACGTAGGGATTGCGCTTTTTGTGACTCCGAACTATTGACATGCCATGTCCTCTGAAGTCCTCTGAGAAAGCTCAGTTTCAGCCTCCATAGCATCAAAAATGCTATCTATGTCGTAGTATCGAAACCTTGGCCTAATTTCATAAGAAAGAACGTTCGGAGCAGACAAGATCCTCTTGGAAAGGTTCCTCCCGAAAACCTCGCGCACAGCAATTTTTGCTTTCTTGCACATGACAATTTTTTTGTTTTTTGGGAACGACTTGTTTAGTTTTGGGCGAAACGTGAAGATAAATCGAGCTTCTAGCTCATTCAGCATTTCTGGGGAACAACTGAGCCAAGAAGCCTCATTGAAATCTTTAGTGGTATCTGCATCGTGAACGGCAAGGCGAGCCATTACGTTTCTGGACTGGCCTATGTAGACAATTTCTTCTTGGTCGATCAAAAAGTAAATGCCGCTAAACCTTGTGTTTATCTCAGTCCGAGGAAAAGTGTTTTCAAGTATTGAGCCTTTCAAATCCTCGAAAGAAAGTCTTTCGCTATAATCGCTCATAGAAATCTCAATGCTTACAACAGCGATCGCGTCCCACTCAGGAACTAGCCGATCGCTTTTTATTTGCCTGAAAGAACAAAGTCGGATGCCAAATCAAAAACTATGCTTTATAATCAAGAAAACTAATTAAGTAAATACACGCAGGTACGGACACACAGAATGTGTTGTTTTGCACACTGTTTTTATTTACTTTGTTGTTTCTTTTGAAGATCGCAAAGTTTTAGGCGGCTTTTGGCGACTTCACTCTTTCAAGCGGCGCTCTCAAGGGATATTTCTCTTGGGAGCGTTTTGTTTATGCGCTTTTTGAGACTTCCACAGAAGCCTCCTTTGCTGCTTTGGCAAGCAAACCTTCTCGAATGATGTCGTCCCAAAAGGCCCAATTTTTCTTTCTATTTGCATCTAACGGAAACGTTTCCCGTGCGATAGCAACCAATCGCTTATCAATGTTGGTTACATATCGCGCGCTTGGAGAAAGCGTATGCAACTTCGGTGGAAGAACTAAAGAATTATTCTCTTGAACAGATTGCATTTTTATATGTGTAATCTTGCTGCAATTTACATTGCATTTAGATTACACATATTAAATCTTGATTGCAAGTAAAACTTATTACCTCTTGATAAACTCTGGACTGGTCGCGTCATGCAGGCACAACTAATGAACAAAGAAGCACTCTCGAAATGGGTTGAAGCGGAGTGCTCTGGCGATTTGTCCTATCGGCAGCTAGCGATAAGCTTGGGCGTTTCTTCTCATGCCGTCATTTCTTGGCGAGATAAGAAAAGTAAAAGCTTAGCTACTGAGTCTCTTCAGGCGATCGCGCTACGCAGAAAGGAGTCGGTTGCTGAAACTGCGAAATGGTTGGGCCTAGAGCCGCCTGGTGGATACGACATCCCGCAGATGATTCAGGCTTTTGAGCGCAGAATGTCTGCGATGGAAAGGAAGCTGGAATATGCCTACCAGCGAGCCACTCAGCAAGATGAGGTCTCTAATTCGGCTGTTCTCGATACATTTTTGCTAGAGAACGATGTTAATTTGCGCGATCGCAGGCAGCAAATCAAAATGCGCACCTACGTTCAAGAGATCGCAGGCAACAGCCCTGGCCTATTTGAGCGGCTGCTGCTCGGCATTCTTGGGATTACCCCTCTAGAACCAGCAGATTTGCCCGCTGCTGCTGAGTTGCTGCGTAGGCTTTCAAATATGCCGTGGACGCCTGCCGAGATCACGCGTGTTATTCGAGAGGCGCAGGTAGATCCTGATTAATCCGCTTTGCTGTCGTGGGCAATCTAGGGGCGGTACAGCACGGAGAGATGAGTGCGATTTTTTACACCCTTACTGATTTGCCTTCTAATTCGATTTGCAACACCGCCCTCTGTGGTTTGGCTGCAAAAATTTGATGAGCAGATGACTGCCTCAGCCAAGGCGGAAGCGGCCGCCGAGGTGATATCTACAGAAGAGGCGATCGCGGCTTACAAAGATGGCGTACTCTCAAGCCCAAATTTCGCGGTGTTCGTGGCTGATGTGCGCCCTGGCCTTGCTGATGGGCTGATTGAGGTTGAGGTCACATCACGCTTCTTGTCTGAATCCAAAGAGATCCGTGAAGGGATGGCAGAAGCACTGTGGAAGACTTGGGCGTACAATTCTGTGCCGCATGGTGCTGATGTGGATAGGGCGCGGATTCGGCTGGTGGACGGTCATGGGAAGCAGGTTGGTGGGTCGGGTGCGATCGCGGGTTCTGTGCTCTATGTGGATGATTAGCGCTAGTGGCAAGTGTGTCACCAAATAATTGCAGAATTAATATATTCATTTTGCAATTATTTGGTTTGCAAGGTATTATTTGAGAGCTAACGCTGTGGCTCAGAGAAGTTCGTGTCATTTAAGTAACTTCTCTGAGAGATAAAACCTCATACCAAGTTACAGAAGTGCTTTTGCCTGGTTAAGCGCATGTATCGTTGTTGTCTATTGCTTTTGGCACAAGCCTAGGTTGATAGATGAGGGAGTCTACCCTCCTTAGTCCCTGCCCTCCGTGGTCTATGTATGAAATACCTGCTGAGTATGGAATACATGCCTAGAGACAACAAGGTATAAATTCTGGATTTGGTTTTCGTAACTATTTGTGGAGCTATGACTTTAATCACTACATTGCCTAATCGCGCATCACCACAAGGAAGTGCGCTTGCAGGGAATGCACTCAAACAATATGAACTCAAAACAATCCCTCCAAGACGAGAGTTGCTCATCCTTTGGACACTCCAAAAAAACGGAGAGTCCGGCGTCTACGGACTTGACATCCAGCGAGCAATCGAAGGATGCAGTCAAGGGGCAGAATCTATGCCAAATGGAACTCTATATTCCATGCTCAAGCGTCTACGAAAGAAGGAATATATTGACTCCTATGAAGGGAGCGCCCCTAATGGCGGAGCGAAACGTCAATACTATTTCCTTACCGACCAAGGTTTGGCAGCCATCGAATGCATCAATGCATTCTTTGAAAGGCTTAAAAACTGGCAGCCTGAATAATGATGATTTAGAGCGGCTTCACCAAGAAGCTATTCGTACATCATTCGTGATTAAATGGCTCATCCTTCCCATGTCAATGTCTTTTGGAGCAGAAGAACAGACTTGGCTAGATGGCATGCTAATTGACCGTAAAAAGTTAATTCTCAAAGGGCATTACCGCTCTTGGTTTATGTGCCTCTGGGATATAGGTCAGCTTATTGGCCTTCTGTGGAGGTTTTCTCTTGCTCACCTTTCAGAGCTATTTGATGTCCTCAACAAAATCCGTAAAAAGTAAATATGCTCCATAGCAACGAAAAGCTCAATTCCGGAACTCCGGAGTCGGGCTTTTCGCCGTTCGGGATAAAATCTAGTCGTCCACGTAGTTGACAGAAGAGTTGAGATCGCATCCTTACCCCTATGACTGGAACTGAAGGAATTTGGCTCACCGCCGCTGCGAAAAGTCTAACGGCTTTAGCTCTTAACGCAGTCTGGGGAGTCGGTACAGACACAATTGATAAGGCTACTAGGGGACTGCTTACTGAGGGAAGGATATCTAAGGCATCTCGGCAATATATCGACAGGTATCAGAAGCGTCATGGCACCGTTCAAGTCTTGGGTATGTCTAAGCCTGTTTCATTAGAGTCGGTTTACACAACTGTTCAGCTCTTAGATGCTCAATCGCTCTCTGATTTTGAGACGGTTGAGGCTTTGGAACAGGTTTATCGTCAGACGTCTACTCGAAGATTTAGCCGTGAGAAGTCAAAAAGAAAACCGGGGCTTGAAATTGCCGACCAAGAGGAATTTCTAACCGTTTTGGGCGGTCCTGGTGTGGGTAAAACGACCTTTCTTAGGAAGATAGGATTGGAGGCTCTGAAGGGAAAATCTAAGCAGTTTCAACATGCTTGTATCCCCGTGTTTCTGGAGCTGAAACGGTTTGATGGTGACGATATTGATATTGAGCAGTTGGTAATTGAGGAGTTTCGTACGTGCGGATTTCCTAAGCCAGAAGTCTTTGGTCCCAAGGCTTTAGCAAAAGGTAAGTTGCTTGTTTTGCTAGATGGCCTAGATGAAGTTCCCTCAAAAAATCTGACTCAGGTGATTCGTAAGATTCAGGACTTTGTTAATCGCTACAGTCAAAATCGATTCATTGCCTCTTGCCGTATTGCCGCTTATCGCGGTTACTTTAAGGGCTGTACAAATGTTGCAATCGCTGAGTTCAATAAGACGCAGATTGCAGAATTTATTGGTAACTGGTTCCAGAGGGACATAGATAAAGAGTCAGGAACAGCCGCTGCCTGTTGGGAATTACTGCAAAAGCCAGAAAATAAAGCGGCGCTAGAACTGGCTCAAACTCCCTTACTACTGACCTTTTTATGCCTAGTCTTTGATCAGTCTCAAAATCTGCCCGATAACCGCAGTACACTCTATCGGAAGGCCCTAGATATTTTGCTAGAGAAGTGGGCCGCTGAGAAACGCATACAGCAGGAAGAAATTTACCAAGGGCTCCACACAGATTTAGAAACAGTGCTGCTGTCAGAGATAGCCTACAAAAGGTTTAATGATGACCAGCTATTTTTCTCAAAACAGGAAGTCATTGATCAAATCACGACCTTTCTGCAAGAGACCTTAGATGCACCGAAGTCCCTGAACGGAAAGTCTGTTCTACATGCCATTGAGGTTCAGCAAGGTATTCTTGTCGCTCGCGCCGAGGGCATTTACTCCTTTTCCCATCTGACCATTCAGGAATTTTTGACAGCTCGGTACATTGAGAAAAAACCTAAGCTGCTGGAAGAAGTGATTTTTAAGCATTTAGTGGATGCTCGTTGGCGAGAAACATTTTTGTTGGTTTCAGGGCTACAAGATTCGGCTGATGACTTGTTACTAGATATGGAGAGGCAAGCCTTGACCTATATCAAGACACCAAGGCTGCAATCTCTATTACTTGAGATCGGGAATGTTGATATTAAGACTTTGTCAAAACATCATAGCTTTGCCCGTTCTCACGGGCGCGCCCTTGCCCTCGCTCTCACCCTCGCCAGTGCCAGCGCCCTTGTCCGCGCCAGCGCCAGCCACCTGGGAAACGCCCTTTCTCTCGCAAGTGCCCGTGCCCGTGACTTCGCTCTCGCCAGCGACCTCGTCAGCGACCTCGCTATCGCCGTCGCCATCGCCCGCGCCATAGACCTTGCCCTCGTCCTCAATATAGAGGAAGTAATCGCTCTGATTGATTATCTGGAAGCCATGAATGTGATCTTTCAGTGCAAACGAGCAGCTATTCGAGTATCCCAAAAAGTTTGGGCTGGCATTGAAGAACGGATTCTATCTACGGGACAAAAGAGCAGCTAGCTGTTCTTGGAATTTCTAAAAGATAGGGTTGCGAAGATGCGATCGCCTGGATGTGAAGTGGCGTTGGCTGTGCTGGTTAGGTCCGATCTCTTGGATCGTGAGCTGCTGTTCTGCTATGCGATCGCCTTGATTTAGACAACCCTCTAATCTATCACCGTTGAACTACTGCTATCGGCTTATTTGCTGGATCAACAATGTTGATTCGACGAATTGGGAACAATTAGGCAGGAATTGAGGGTTTATCAATGGGAAAGGCTGAAATTGTCGTGAAATGGGGCGTGGTTGCGATCGCTGCTCTGATTGCCGCTGCTTTGGTGTGGTCATCAGCGAAGCCTGATCAGGAAACGCAGGAGTTTCTAGACAAGATGGAGGCTATTCAGAGCAGATAGCCCATTGATGAGCTTATATGCAAGAGCTTAAAGGGTGACGGATGGCGGGTGCGCAGGATGGAATCCAGCTAAATTTAAGCGTTTTCAGATGTCTCTGATAGAGGCTTGGGCCAGATATAATTTAGAGGAGACGGCTTTAATGAGCTGGCTGAGTAAAAAGCAAGGAAAAATTTACGAAAAGATCTGGTCAATGCCCTACAGCAAGACCTTAAAATTTGACGATGTATCTAAATTACTAGTTGCACTAGGCTGTGATCGTAAAAGGGCAGGGGGAGCAAATGTCAGTTTTCAATACGGTGGTGAGGTATGGGGAATGCATCCGCCTCACCCAAATCCTGAAATGAAAATGCCATATATTAGGGCTTTGCGCGTATTCCTAACCGATAGCGGACTTAAGCAACTTGTTGAGGAGGGCGAATAATGGATGCCATCAAATACAAAGGTTACATTGGCTCAATCGAAATTGATTTTGATGACGATTGTATCTACGCCTCTGTATCTAATGCGCCAGGGTTAAATCTAATTGCTGAAGGAGTAAGCCCAAGTCAGGTTAAGGCTGCCTTTGAGAGTATTATTGATGACTACCTAGAATCAGCAGAATCAGAAGGCTGGGGTATTATTTCGCCTGTTGAACAAGAGCTGTCAGCAGAGTCTGAAAAGCAGCATGAACCTTCTAACGTTTATGTGATTATGGTTTCCAAGGATAAGGTTAGCAAAGGAACTCGTAAGCTCTTGGAGTCTGGACATAAAGCATCCAAAAAAAGCATGGCATATAGTCGCTCTTGATATCCTGAACACCAGCTAGCAATCTACGTTTTTCATTAAAAGCCCCATTCCGGAACTCCGGAGTGGGGCTTTTGAGTAGTAGATCCGTGCTCAGTTAGCTTCCAATCTATCAACGCGATCGCTCGTGAGGCTCAACCAATGAGGAACAACTGACTAAACACGCACCAAACTAGGGACATTGGAATCAGGCGAATCTTGAAAGATTGCCCCACGCTTTTCCAAATCACGTTTGTCTGATATTGATAGTCCTGCGTTATTTCCAAAGATTGCGCCCTGAACATTGGCTACTGTTAAGTCAACCCCAGTTAGATCAACACCCACAAGACTTATTTTGCTGAGGTCAGCGCCTTTCAAATCTGCATGAGTGAGGTCGCAGTCACTATGATCATCAAGATATTGGGCAAGGTCGCGGGCGCGGTTGCTGACACGGTCGAGGTCATTGAAGCGGTCGAGGTCATTGAAGAGGTCGAGGTCGCAGGCGAGATAGCGGAAGAGTTCGCGGGCGAGATAGCGGGCAAGGTCGTTGAGGCGGTCGCTGAAGAAATCGCGGTCGCGGACGAGATTGCGGGTGCTGGCGAGGTCGCTGGCACGGGCAAGGTCGCCCGCGAGTTTGCGGTCGAGGTTGCTGGCGAGTTCGCTGGCACTAGCGAGGTTGCTAGCGAGTTCGCTAGTACTAGCGAGGTCAAGATAGCGGATGCGGTCACGGTCGCGGTTGCTGACGAGTTCACTGGCGATGGCGAGTTCACTGGCGATGGCGAGATAGCGGTCGAGGTTGCTAGCGAGGTCGCTGGCTCGGGCGAGATAGCGGTCGAGCGCGCGGTCGCCATCGCTGGCAAAGATATTAGTAAAGATGCTGGCACGGTCGCGGTTGCTGACGCGGTTGCTGGTGAGAGCGAGGTCGCTGGCGAGGTCGCTGGCACGGGCGCTAGCGCTAGCGAGCCGAACGCTCTTTCTACGCAATTTGAGTATCTCAATGAACCTAGCCTTTCTCGCACTTGCCGTGTTGCTATCAACAGGCTGAACATTCTCAATTGAAGGAATCTCTAAAGCTTCTAATTCACCAGCTTGATAGAGGTCTTGTATTTTTTGCAAGCCTTCTGATGACCCACTTAAAACTATCCGAATACTGCCTTCTTCAACGAAGGCGATATCAATAGAATCGTCACCCGTGATCTGTCTTAGCAATTGAATGATTGGCTCAACTTCAGATATTGTCTGATTGCTAATCTTTCCCTGAATTACAAAGTTTAAGTAGGTTTGAGCGCGCTTAGTCTGCTCAGCAATCATGGAACTCAGCAGGTCTTCGACTTGCGCTAAGCCTATCTCTTCTGCGCTCTCTGCCCACTCTAAAAGCGCTCGGCAACGGTCTTTATGAGAAGCTTTTGCGTCTGGAAGACGACCCACAGGGACACCCAAGTCATATACCAAGTCTTCAAACAGACTTAGAGGCAAAGCATTCAATTGCTGACGCAACTGTCGCCGCTCAACAGCAGAAAATCTTTTGGAGGATCTATTGGGTGATCCTGTCTTAACAGAACAGTCCGCATCAGGATTCTGATTGTTTGAGGTTTCAGCCTGATTACTATCCCCAGCAACAATCGTAACGTTCTCAGCATTGCCGCCGATGTTAATCGTAGTTTTAGGATCATTCATCGTCATGTTTGATGCCTTGAAAACCAGTTGACAATCTACATTCCTTCATTGGACGCGATCACGTTAAACCATGCTTAGCCTATTGGTCTTCCTCAATTTTTAACAGATCGATAATACTTAGGTCCTTGCCCGCCCACTCAGCCGCAATGCGAGCCAACTTCACAGCATTGACGAAGTGGCCTCGGTCAAGACGTCCATCCAAAGCAAGACGTAAAGTATTGCGTCCAACCTCATTTTCGCCTCCCCTCAACTCCTCATAGACAGAGTTGACGGTGCGACGTTCTCCCAGCTCATCTTCAGGCCAGAATTCAGATATATCAAGAAAGACTCTCACTTCGTCAGGCTTTACGAAACACTCACTCATGAATTGTCCTTCAAAAGCTTGACTTTTCAACATATTGCCAGTTGACACATTAGTGTGTCAGAACTCTGAAAGTCAAACGTCAAAATTCTGAACGTTGACAGTTGACTTTCAAGTTGATAAAAGTAAATTACATCGAACAAAGCTAGCCAATGCGCCTCACTTCCACATCTAAGCTCAATGCATTACGTGCTGCCATCTACGCCGCTGCTGGCGTGGAACAGTACAGCAAGAGCTATCGCACCAGGAAGCTGAGGAAAGTCTGCCCCGCCTCGCGTGGGCTAGACCTTCGACGTCGTGCTGACGTTGTGCAATTGGCCAAACATCTGGGCTTGCTTACGCCTGCTGTAGAGCTGCGCGTTCTCCCTGGTGTCATAGCAGCCTAACCAAGACGCTTATCAAGAAAAATGGCCCCTTCCGAGAGGAGAAAATTGAAATGCTACTTATCCATTTATTGCTACTAGAAATCAGGCTGAGCAACCTATCCGCCACCCTAGAGAAAGGTCCACCACTTTGCCCAAATGCATTTATCGCACTCTCAAAAGCCCTGCCGTTCCTGCCATTCTTAGATATTCAAGAATTGAGCACCGCCTGTGCATCAGGTTTCTTTGAGTCCGGCAGCGAACTTATTGACACCAGCCCCGCAGGATCAGAGCGTCCTACCTATTTGCTGAATGTCCATGCCTTTAAGCAGCGATCGCGCATTCAGCTTGCAAAGCAATCGACCGAGCAAATTACGGCTGCTGCCTAATTCCGAGCACAGCCACCTGTCCTAATTGAACAAATGATGCGAGCAGTCATGGAAATGCAACTTAAAGAATCGTTTTTTTGGTGAGCGCGTCACGGCGGCTCGCTCGCTCGTGAGCGCACTTGCTCAGGCGTGAGTGGTCGCAAGAACAAATGCTGTTGTTCACAAGCGCTCATTAAGGAGGTAACCCCGTTATGTCGATGCCCGCAATCCCAGTGGTTCCTGAGTACACCATCCCGATAGCGAGGCAAAAGGTGTCTGAAGTACTGAAGCGCGATAAAGACAAGCCTGTGTCCAAAGCCACCTTCAGGCGCTGGCGATCGCACCTCAGTATGGACGCAACCTATCTAACAGAAGAAGAAGTGTGGCTTTTGTCTGTGTTCGGACAGTTCATGAAAACCTGCCGAACATGGCAACAGGCAAGAGACAAAACCATTGAATTTGCGGAGAAAGTGAGAAATGAGTGCGCTTGAGAAGATAAAAGCAAACGCGGGTACGGGTAAAGGAAAAAACTCAGAGATAGCTGCATCTGGTCTATCTCAGGTGATTAAGACGGCTGCATCTGATACCAAGCGGAACGTCTGCGAGTCTAGCTATCTGATTGGTCGGGAGGTCGGCAAGGATATCAAAACCGCTGCTGCCGAGTCGTTTGTGCGGGGAATCAATGACGAAATGGCTGGTTTATCAGAGGTCTTGGATGGTGCAAAAAAGTATGGACGGTCTGTCAGAGTAGCGAGCTTAACAGGCCAGAATCCTTTATTGAGGTTGACGCAGGACAGCTCGAACCCGCCGCCCCTATTGTGGTCGAACGCAGAAGCACATTAACTGAAAAGGCGATCGCTATCTTGCTAATCATTCTGGTAATCGTCGGTGTCTGGGTCGGTATTTCTTTAAACCAGCAAAGAGTCAGCGATCGCCAGCGCACCAGTCAGCAGCTCTTCTTGGAAATTCTCAACGTCAGCAGCTAAACCCACCGTCATTATTGGCCTATGGCGTTTCGCTGACACCTGCAACAAGCAACAAAGCCCCCAGTTTGAACATGCAGAAGCTCATAGCTAAGTTAATTATTTTTCTCGCATGGTCAATTGCCTGCGCGGGAGCTGGCAGCGTGTTTGGCTGGAAAGCCTACGCAGCACTCGATCCGCTGCTAGACACCAAAGAGAAAGTAGAAGCAACGCTTGGAGGATTTTTCTGATGCAAGGAGATCTCGTCAGTGAACTACTACAGGAAATCAATCAGGCTGAAGCCGAACCCCAGACCACCACCCCAGAAGTCGAGTCGCTTGCGCTAACAGCTCAGATAGATCAGCTTGAAATAGATATGGCTGGTCTTCAGACTCGCTACAAGCAGTTGACCATTGAGGCCCGACAGCTTGCTGAAAAAGAGCATTCAATCAACCAACGCATTGAAGCTCATACAGCAGCAAGCGAGCAGCAGGCGAGGCGTCTCAAGCAGCTATCGACAGCGCACGACAACGCAACGCAGATAATCGCATCTCACGACGAAGCGATCGCGCTTCACGATGAGCGGCTAACGCTGTGTGCAACGCAACTATCAACCGTGACAGCGACAGTCCGATCCCAGGCAGCTCAGCTTGTGAAATTAAAAAAAGACCGCTGTACGCTGACTCAGATACTGCTTGGAATCATCGCCTTTGGCGCAGTCGGCATGTTGTTTATCAACATATTAGACTCGTCAGAATATAACGCCCGACTACAAAGAATCGAACAACACTTCTACCCCTAAGAAATATGCCACTCTACTTACTCTCAGGAAACGCACAAAAGCAGCTTGGCTCAAAAAGCAGGCTGACTACAGAGACTGTCAATCCAAATAACTTAGCAGGATTGAAATTCGACAAAGGCATCAAGCTGCCAAAGGACTGGCGAAACTTCACTGAAGAATCAGCCAATCAAAAAATAGATGAGTTCAGGGAAGAAGCCGAACGACTCTATCAGGGTGCGCGTGTAGCCAAAGAAGCAAAGGTCACCATTGACTTGCAGACCAAGTACAACAAGGCGATGGAGGAATTGCGAGACGCCGTCTACAAAGGCGAAGTCACTTTAGAAGCGGCCTATGGTAAGTGGCTGACCTTGAAACAGAAACTAGAGGATACGCGACTGAGAACAGCGATAGGCCACGCTGAAGCGATCGCAACCTCAAATATTGCGCGGGCGAAGTTCGGTCAGTCCGTGAATGAGAGAATGTCACGAGCCACCAACACAGCCGCAGGCGGCACACACAGAGGCGCTCTCGATCTTCAAAAGCCAGATTTACAGTTAGCAAGCTAGCTCTCTGACAATCTCACCAGTACGAAGGTAACCAAATGAAATACACCCACAGAACAGGCGCTAAATTAGGTCAGTATCTGGCAATGGCGATTGGCGGCAGCATTGCCATCCAACTTGCAGACCTAATCCCTGAGCTGTGGGCATTAATTGTGATTGCTTGCGTAGTCGGCATTGTTTATCTCACTATTTTGCTAGTCCGGTATTGGGGACTATTCAAAAGTGCGAGATGGGCAGACAGCTTAGATATTCACTCACTAGACTCTGGCCTAATAGAATTTTGTCTTTTTAGTGCCCCTTTCGTCGGAGGGGCGATCGCGACATGGTTAATCTATTCGATGTAGATTTCTCAGAGCCAGCCAACAGAAAAGCGGTTGCAGAAGCGCTAGGGCAAATCACAGGTGAGCTGTACCGAACAGCGCCGAAGCGAGCTGTTATTTGCTATCTCAGACTGCTGCTGAGTGTGCCCCTATGGATATACCCAATCGGGCGATCGCATCCTTTGGTGAGTGTATCGGCGGCAATAGCATCTGTGGCTGCGGCAGTTAAGACCTCTTCTGATCTGGAAAAGCTGCAAAGCGACATTGACGACAAAGAGCAGCGAAAACAACATACAAAAGTGCTGCAACAGGTAGCTGTTGAACAGCTATCGACTACAGAACAATTTGCAGCCGTCACCCAAGGTAGATTACAGCTATCTGAGGGGCTGCCCGCGCATCTAGTTGAACCTGACTTAATGCCGCCAGATCGAAAGGCTAGTGACTTTGAGCAGTTCAAAGCATTTATAGGTGATAAAGCCCCAGCTTCGCTGATGAAGAGTGAAGCTAAAACAAACACGACGCCTGACGAAAAGACCTCCAAGACAGCCGTTAAACATTCCTCTTCATCACAAGCACAGTACCGTCTCTACACCCGACAGAACGGGCGGACTAACTTAGAAGAGCAAGCCGTAGACCTAACTGGGCAGGACTCGTATGCGGGATTGCCTATCGTTGACGTTGCTCGACTGATGGCCATTGACGAGCGGGGTGTGCTCGGCGTCGGCTCTACTGGATGTGGTAAGTCAGTTTTGCTTGCGAATGCTATCAAAATTCAGCAGGTCATTGACAGCACCACAGACTTCACTGTGTTTGCTCATAAGTCAGCCAACGATGCCAGGGGGCAGCGGCTGAACTTTGCAGGCATGGAAGACAGTAGCGATTGCATTATCTTTACCGCAACACAATCAGGTGAGACTCTGCGAGATGCCGCCGAACGATTTGAAGCACGATTATCTGCGTTGACTGCATTGCTAGAAAAAGGTTCTCTTTGCACATCAGTCGTCGTCATTGATCAATCAAATCAGGGGCTGGTTGCTTGCGATCGCGCATACAAGCAGGCGAAAGAACAGCGAGCAATTGAAAATGCAGGACTCAAACGCAATGAACGAGACACCAGCCCAATCGATTTCGCTGGTCTTCAAGACGACTACAGCAACTTCATCAACAGCGGCTTGGTAGATGGCCGTGAGAAGGCGGTGAAGGTGTGGAACCTCGGCCATGCAAACACCAACAGCAGTATGGGGGTTGAGCACCAAATCAAACGAAATGTTGCCTATATCGGCCTTGGCCGCGTGGGGAACTACCAAGCCGTGTGGAACCCTCTGAAGGATGATCGGTTTATTGAGGATGCCGAAGTGAGAGAGGCTCTGTCTGCGCAGCTCAACAGCTTTCTTGTGCAACACAAGGCCAATGGCTCTCCAGCTAACGTTGTTATTGCGATCACTAACTTGGGTCTAGAGGGCTGGCGTCTGGTTGTGTTGCCACAGTACGACGACAGCCCGCAAATTACTTTCAATGTGGTGAATCCGCCTCAAGAAATTGATCTGGCTACGAACATTAGCAATGCGAACGACCACCAAGAAAGCAGCAACAGAGAGGCAGTCTTAAAATCACTAGAAAGATCTGCCACTGGCTACACTGCCGAGCAGCTGTCAAAGACTAGGCAGCTTGTTACATGGCTAAAGTCCGCAGGTGCAGATTACATGGAGAATGGGGTGCTGCATCCAAATGTCTACCGTGAGATTTCCTTTATAGAATCAAGCGGTGAGATGCAGGTTTGCTTGGATATTCTGTGCAATCAAAATGCGGGGCAATTTGTCGATTCTCAAATGAGGTGGCGTCCGCTTGGGCCCCTGGCAACCGCGATCGCCAACGCGCCAGCTACGCCAAAGTCTGAGATTAGCAAAGAGGGCATGAGAGAGGTGCTGAAGTGTTTGGGACGCCTGCAACCAGGCACTATCATTTCCCCTAAGAGCGTTCTGGATAATTCGAGGCTTCTCCGACCGAAGTATGGGATGACAGTGCCGCTTTTGAATAAGGTGTTGGTGTACTTAGAGTCTAGACAGGTTGTTCGATATCCGACCAGCGATCGCAAGGTATTTGAGTATCGGGGTGGCCTAGATGAATTTTGAGTCCGAGAAGGAGCTACAGGCGTTTGTCGCAGCAGTACTGACAGCCGCAGGCGAGCCAGCACAGAGAGAGGTGATGACTGACGGTGGCAGGTTTGTAGATGTGCTCAGCCCCAGCTATGCCGTCGAATGCAAGAAGGTACTCACTCGCAACAGCTTGCTGCAAGCGGCAGGGCAAATGGGCCTCTATCAGAATTCATTCCCTGAGAAGACGTATGTTCTTGCTGGCCTGTCTCCCGCAAACGAGCGGGCGCTAAAATCAGCCAAAAGCGCCGCCGCCGACATAGAACAAGAGTTTGGATATGAAACATGGTTTATTGATGAGTTGCCTCTGTTTCAAGGCGCATGGAATAGTACTCAGGAGGAGCAAACGCCTATACCAGAGCCTCAAAAATCTTTATCGCCAACGCCTCTGCTGACATATCCAGAGGAAGAGCTGAGTTCAGCTTGGTTTATTGCGTTTACAGTTTTGGTGGTCGCCGTCGTTTTCGGCGTTATGCTCACTGGCGAACCTGATAGACATCAGCCAGCGACAAGCGTTGATAACGAAACTCTTTTACCACTGAACGCTTCCAACGATTCAACTATATAATTCTGTTCTTCCGTGGAACTTTCCAGCCAATCTAAAAATGATAAAAACCGCTGAAACAGCAGTCCCTGTAAATAGCCTTTTTCCAGATCGCTACAACCTACAGAAAAGTTCGGTGTACAAGGCGCTAACGGATCTGAAAATAAACACCTTCAAAGAAGACAAAGGCAAGACTAAGTACATTACCTTCCAACAGCTTTCAGCGTTGGATGAGTATATGGATATCCTGAAGATGAGCGGACGACAAACCGCCGAAACCTTCGCTTCCGAGTACGCGCAAAAAACTGCTACAGCACCAGCGATCGCGCCTGCCAACCTTCTCTCGGAATCTTCCACGGAATTTTCCAGCGGTGCCGCAATGCTAGCGCTAGCCAATGCGATCTCCCTCCACGCTCAGCCAGTTCAAGCCGATCCTCTAGCGCCCCAAAAACATCTACAGGAAGCCTGCACAAAAGGGTGGGTGCTAAGCACTGCGCAAGTTCGAGAGATTGTAGGCATGAAAAGCTGGCACGGACAGATGCGCTATGGCTTTTGCTTTCAAAAGGAAGGCCGCGTCGGAAATCAATCAGGCTGGCTAGTCTTGAAGGATTCCGGAGTTCCGGAATCATAGGAAATGGAATCATCAACAAACACTCAGCAGTTAAATCATTTAGTAGATCGGCTCTCAGAGCACATTAAGTGTCAAGTGCTACGAGATGCTGTTGCTCAAGTCGGGCGATCGCCTATGGGTAGTCCTGCCTATATTCAAGGGCTTGTGTGGGAAATTGCCAAGGAGCATAAGGTAAGTTTCAGCACAAGCTACCTAAGCGTTACCCAGAGCTTTACAGCGTCTGTCAGCCCAGCCAAACCATTTAGAGATCGCACCGTTTTTGTTGAATCTCATCAGTATTCTGAAGGCCACGCAGCCTTAGAAGCGCTCGTGCTCTACTTTGAAAAGAAAGCTGCCGATAAGCTACCGCCACCAGAACCTATCCTGCCGGAAAAATTAGAGTCTTCTGTGGTGTGGCTCAACTTAGAGGATCACGAGCTTGAACGCAGTGGAGTGTTCTTGTGCCTGTGCGCAGAAGAACACTATGAGGAATGGCATTACTCCCAAAATTTTTTGGTGCGGAGCCAAACAGGTTTTTGGACAGACTTGAAAGGCAAAATACAGCCTGCTCCTAAATACTATGCGCATGTAGATTTGCCAGACGTAGATCCGCTTTATGAATAAAGAGCCAGTGATGATAAATACTGAAGATGGATGGCAGGCCATGTATTGTCCTGTTTGCGGATGCACATATCGTCTTCCAAAAGAAGAAAATGGTGGGCTGGCTATATGGGCAATGCTCGCTCTTATGGCTGCTTTCTCTAGCGAGCATAAGGACTGTGGAGCAGGCCTTGATCCTACTCATGAATAATCTTCGGCGTTGGCAAAAATCAGCGCTAGCCGACTATGCAGAGAAGCAGCAGCGGATCTATACCGTGCAGGCTACGCCTGGAGGTGGAAAAACGCGGCTAGGGCTGGCGATCGCTCAATCACTTCTCAACAGCGCCGAAATAAAGCAGCTCGTAGTCCTCTGCCACACCACACAGATCCGCTATCAATGGATATTGGCAGCGCAGCAAGTGGGTTTGTGCATAGTCCCAAGCATTCCGCGCTTAGATTTTGAAGAATTTGATGGCTATGTACTCTCATACCAGCAGATCACAGATGATTCCTATGCGCAGAAAGCCAATAGCCAGCTCAGAGGGCGCAAGCGATCGCTCGTAATCTTGGACGAACCTCATCACCTAGCCGATGCGCAGGCGTGGGGCAACGGAGTAAAGACCGCGTTGAAATACGCTCATCGTATTCTTCTGCTGAGTGGCACCCTTTTTCGGCACGATGAGGGCGCTATCCCCTTTGTCAAATACAAAGATGGTGTTCTCGTACCCGACTTTGAATATGGCTACTCCGCAGCACTCAAAGACAATGTTGTAGCGCCAGTCTATTTCCCGACTTACGGAGGAGAAACAGACTGGCAGGTAGGTGAAGACTCAGCAAGAGCTAAATTTGGCGATGATATTAGTGATCGCGATCTCTCTCGCCAGCTAAACACAGCCATCTCATCTGAAGGCTGGCTAAGAACAGTGTTCAAATCTGCCAGCGCAAAACTAGAAGAGACCCGCCAAACCGATCCATCTGCTGCTGGTTTGATCGTGGCCAAAAGCATTCCTCACGCTAAATTGATTGCAGAGGTAATGACTGAAATTGCAGGCGAAACACCAGCGATCGCCCTCTCTGACAACAGCAAAGCAGACCAGGTAATCTCTGATTTCGCTGAAGGATCTGGTAAATGGCTGGTGGCCGTGCGCATGGTCAGCGAAGGCGTAGACATCCCTCGCCTGCGCGTCGGCGTCTACGCTACAAACATCCTCACCGAACTGTTCTTCAGACAGGTAATCGGGCGATTGGTCCGCATTGACGAAGCACACAGAAACCACGACGCCCATCTGTTTATCCCTCGCCACCCTGCGCTGCTGAAGTACGCCGAAGGAATAGCGAGCGAGCGCTACCACACTTTTCTAGAGGAAAAGGTAGCAGGGGCTGAGCGGAGTTCGCCTGAAGTGTTCGGATTGCTTGAGCCTGTAGGTGCGATCGCGCGGGCTGGGGAGACATTAGCGCCAGTGAGCGCACCAGCTTCTCTCGGACTACTTGAACAGGGATTTTTATTGCTGGACGAAGCGCAGCAGAAAATCTCAGCGGCTAGAAAGATATTTACTCAGCTGGCTGCTGCGACACCTGAGAATGCTTCCTCCCATATAGTCCAAGGCTCCTTAAGCAATGCTGCGCAAAAGATTCTGAGCCTGCTTGCCATTCATAAAAATGTGGCTATCGGCAAACAGCAGCTGGAGATACTGTCAGAACTTACCAGATCCGTTTTCTACAATGAGATAGCCAGTCTGTTTGATCAGCAGATGATAGTGCTTCATACCGATGATGCGGTCACGATGACCGACACTGGCCTATCTCAATTAGATCTGTCTGAGATTAAACCCACCAGAGGTGTTGGTGATATTGTTGCCCTTTGGAGCGACGTGCTGAGTTCTAGACAGGTAAATCTGTTGAATGCGCTAGTTGATAGGTATCCCGAGCGATTGAATAGGAAGGAATTGGCGATCGCCGCTGGCTACGCAGCTGGCACGGCCAGAAGTATTGGCAAAGATTTAAGTCGATTGGAACAGTGCCGACTGTGTAACGACTCAGATGGAGGAATTAAACTTAATGCCTCTCTCATGAACATTCCGTTTGAAGGGTATTGAAATATGGCTAATTCTTCCGACAAACCGATCAAAGACAAAGACACTTCATATGCATTGCAGTGGGCATTGTCGGAGCTGGAGAAGACACAGACTAAGCAACAGGCAGAGGAGATAGAAAATTTTGAGCTGCGCCAAAGATTGAAACAGCAGTCCGACCATGCGGTGATTTTGAAGGCGCAGGTCTTAATTCTCATTGCAATCAGCTTAATTGAGCTGGCTTTGCTGTTTTGGGCGCGATCGCTATTTCAATAAGAGCGAAAGGAGAGGGGTATGGAAGAAAATCAGAGGTTATATGACGGCTCGCCGCTAGCAGAAGCGGAGATTGAAATGGTTGAAATGCTCAACAAAGAGCAGTGTGACGCGATCGCCCGCTGGCTCAAGCTATATGGATACGCCTTTGCCAAGCAGTCAGCCTGCGGCGACACCGTAATAACAAACTTTGAGTATGCGGCAAACAGGCTGGAGATCTTGGGCAAGAATGGACTGCCAGAAAGGCCCGAGGTAAAGCCATCAAAACCGCCGCTGAAATTTCCAGTAGAAGAGAATGGCTTGGACGAGTCTTGGTAAGGTGCATCCGCGATCGCTGCTGCAATGAGAGCGCAAAAAACGGGAAAGGTAGCTTATCTCCTCACGCACATCATGAAAATCATTAGCACCTCAGACACCTTCCTGAAAGCTCTCCCAGTGCCCGCAGCGCAGCTAAAAGAAAAAGATTTACCTCATCAGCTAGTACAAATCTCATCCGGCAGCGAATTTGAGATTGTAGATTGCCAGCCATACGATAACGCCACGGATACCGCCGAAGACGATCATCTGTTCATCCAGTTGAAAGATGCGCTCAACGGTCATAAGGGAATCCGCTGGTTTGTTCCGAGCGCTGATTTACGGATTGAAGGAACCGAACTTGGCAACGATCCAAAAGATTCACCTGCGCCACCCATCGCAAAGGCGCAGGACTTTGGGCCCAAGATCTCTATCCCTGGCATCAGCCGTGCTGTCGGCATCTACGAGCCAGTCTACTTTGAGCCAACTGTCTCGAACTTCACATGGTCTGAGATGACAAAGGGCGGCACCCGCATTCCGATCAACCCTACTATCACCTATCGCATCGTCAAGCTCTGCAAGTATTTGGATGAAGTGCGCACCTTCCTCGGCTCCAAGCCTATAAGAGTGACTTCTGGATACAGAGATCCCATCAGTAACCGAAGAGTGGGCGGCGCTCGCAGCTCACGGCATATGGCGGGCGATGCTGTTGATTTTTGGGTTGAAGGGATGGATGTTGTTGATGTCTTCTATAAGCTGAAGAACTATCACAAGACAGGTGGACTGGCTGTCGGCAATGGCTTTGTTCATCTAGACATGCGCCCTGGCACACCTGCGCGGTGGACCTATCCGGGTGGACCACAGGTAGCGTTGTGGTGAGAGTTACCTAATCATTCTTCCTTCTTGATTTTTGGCGGTTGTGGGCGATCGCTCGCTTGCAAAGATCGATCAATTGCCCGCTGCTTCGCAGCCTTTGTGATGTGTTTATGGTAGGTGCGGGTGTGCTCTTTCACTGAGTGACCCATTAGGTCAGCAGCCACTGTGATCGGCAGCTCAAAATCAACACTCATCCGCACAGCTGCCCTGTGCCTCAAATCATAGGGACAAAAGGGAACACCGTAGCGCTTAAACTGCTTACTTACCCTCTCACCCAATCTCTGCTTCTCATAAGCGCTCTCCGCATCTATATTTGGCAAACGAATCTTCAACAGATCCCACTCATCTATCCATTCAGGATAAAAAAATTGTAAAACCGTACGCTCATTCGTTTTTCCTTTACAGACAGCTAAGCTCTTTTTTTGATGCCGATCCTCTTCATCTTTTCCCTCCCATTTGCAAAAGAAGGCTTCGTGGGGCCGCAATCCGCCTGCGGCCAAAATTCCATATATCCACTGCCAGCTTGGATTTGGAATTCTGTAATACCACTCGGCAATTTCAATATCGCTTGGCAATCTGCGGGGTTTAACTTTGCTGGCGCTGTAATTGCCTTTGTATTGCAGAAGATCCACATCTATCTCAGCAAAATTAGCCAGCGCTTGAAGTTTACAGCAGGCATTCAGTCGCGATTTTGTATCCCTCTGTCTTGAAAGCACTTCCTGAAGCAGCATTTCTTCGTCAATCGGCTTGTCTTGGGGTAAACGACGAAAAACCTCACCCCAACCTTTACGCCATGAGGAATCTTTTAGCGAGTGAGTCTCCCTATACTGCTTCTCAAATCGACTGACTACTTCTGCTACTGATGGCGTTGAAGCTCTAACGTTTGACTGATAGAGTGACCAGTCGAAAAAGCTGGGATTTTTCCGAGCCGCTCGCCATACAGCAATTCTTTCTCCAAGCTGCCTCGCCTGCGCCTCGGCATAACGGACACCAACTGTACTGTATGTCTGATAGGTCGCAATCTTCTGCTGGTAAGCCGTCACACCCGGTTTATTCAGCCAAGGCTTCGGTGGCAGTGTTGCCACCATGTATATGCGCTGGCCTTCCTTCTTTAACGAAACCGACACCCCTGCGGACTTCAAACGCTCATTGACAGCTTGAATGGTGTACTTGTCTGAGCGCTTGGCCACGGCTTAAAACAAGGCTTAAACTTAACTGATATTAAGTAGAATAAAGCAAAAAAATAACAGGTGCAACGACCTGCCAGAATGCTTGGGAACACTTGTAATAAAGGAATTCTGGGTTAATGGTAGTGTGCCCTACCAGCGCCTTACCCTGATTTGAAAGCATTGCCAGATATAGATTTCAGAGAT
>ERZ1740060.371-NODE-371-length-28671-cov-5.215124_pt1 | contig 28671 bp, 23 predicted proteins | sample MGYA00581743_ERZ1740060 | MGnify/ENA primary metagenome ERZ1740060 (study PRJEB43018, sample SAMN04849235) | marine metagenome | isolation source: floating plastic debris | place: Pacific Ocean | collected 2008-08-27 | study: EMG produced TPA metagenomics assembly...
GCTGGCGCGGCTGGTCTATCCCGTTGCCAATCCGGGATTTGGTTATCAGATGGCCAAGGGCTTTTATCCCAGAATTGATGATAAAAAGCTCAACGGTCGGGTCACGCGCCTGTTGGTCAGCCCGCTGTTGATCGCGTTGAAGAAGGTGGTGGGCGACCGCGATTATCTCGATTATCTGCGCAGCTTTCGCTACCCGCTGTCGGGCGAGTTTGCCATGCGCATGCTGACCTTGCCCGATTTGCGCATTCCATCGGACTGGGGTCTGGAAGTGGGCGTGCTGTCGGAGGCCTGGCGTAATCTGGCGCCTCAGTCAGTGTGCCAGGTCGAGATTGCGGATGCCTACGATCATAAACATCAGGACCTGTCGCAGGAGGATGCGTCAAAGGGCCTGAGTCGCATGTCGACTGATATCTGTAAGGCGATTTTCCGTAAGCTGGCGTCAGATGGAACGGTGTTTACGCCAAACCTTTTCAGGTCGTTGAAGGCCACCTATTACCGCACGGCTCTGGATTTGCTCGACGCCTATTACGATGATGCGAAGATGAACGGTTTGTCGTTGGATCGGCATATCGAGGAGGAATCCGTCGAGCTCTTTGCCGATAACATTATACGCGCGGGCCAACTATTCCTCGAAAACCCTAATGAGACGCCGTTTATCGCGACATGGAATCGGGTTCATGCCGCTGATCCGAGTTTCCTGACCGACTTCAGGAAGGCGGCGGCAGACGACGATGCCGAGTTCAATTGAGAGACCTAAACTGATCCGGTCCTAGTGACGGTTCGATATCCATCTGCATTGATAGGGCGAGAAAGGGATTTCGGGACCGGAGGCTATGATCGTGTCGCCTGAGAGCAGGTCTGTCCAGCTATCATCCTTGATCAGATTGATCTCGTTCGGGCTGACGAGCACGGTTTCATCGCTGACATTATGGATGGCGAAGATCGACTGATGACGATCGAGGCTTTGTCGCCAGACTCCGAACAGCCGATCATCCAGCCTGAGCGTGAACTGTGTGGCGTTGGGATGAAAGGCGGGTTGTCGCGATCTGATTTTGAAGCGACCGGATAGTGCTTTCACAACGCGGGACTGATCGGAAGACGGATCCTCCAGACGTCGCAATAGTTCAGGATAGTGCCATCGATGCCGGTTGATCGCCCGGTTCATTCCCCGGCGGGAGACTGCGTCATGATCGCTCGGCGTGGCAAGAAGAGAGTGAATGTAAATAGCCGGAATACCTTCGAGCGACATCGGGATCGTCTGCGAGCATAGAAAACGATCGAGATGAAACGCGTCCTGACCTTTGAACGTGGTGCGCATCACATCAAAGAACGAACAATTCAGCTCATAAGCCGCCTCTGTCCCGTCCGGCAGCGTTCTCATAGAGACGAGCGCGCCTGCGTCCTGCGCGGTCGCGATCATTCGGTCCTTTTCCTCTGGCGGCAAGACACCCTCGGCAGGTCGCATGCCGATCCCGTCATGACTGGCGGTGAAATTGAGATAGGCGCATCCCAGTTGTGCGGGCGGCATCGTCGATTGCCAGTGATGCAAGTAACGCGCGGTGCCTGACTGCATTGCGTGAACGATCAATGGAGGCAGCGGAAAATTATAGACGGCATGCGCCTCGTTCCGATTGCCAAAGTAGCTGAGGTTCTCGGTTCTAGGCACGTTGGTTTCTGTCAGGAGAACGACAGTTTCGGATGCATAGTCGCAAAGCAGGCGCAGAAGCTGCACGATCGCGTGGGTTTGCGGGAGGTGGATACAGGGGCTGCCCGGTTCCTTCCAAAGAAACGCGACGGCATCCAGACGCAGAATTCGGACACCTTTGTCAATATGCAGCCGTATGATGCGCAGCATTTCCAACAGAACTTCGGGGTTGGCGAAGTTCAGATCGATCTGATCATGGCTGAACGTGCACCAAACATGCTTCGCCCCGTCGCGCGTCTCCACCTTTTGAAGAACGGGCGTCGTGCGGGGGCGGACAACCTGCGAGATGTCGAAGTCGGGTTCCGCTTCGAAAAAATAGGCGTGATAGGGGGCGTTTCCCTGCCTGTATTCGCTGAACCAAGCGCTCTGGCTGGAGACATGGTTCAACACCAGATCGGACATCAGATGGAACCGCGAGGAGATCCTTGCAAGATCGCTCCACTCCCCAAGTCGCGAATTCACCGCGCGGTAGTCGATAACCGCGAATCCATCATCAGAACTGAAGGGAAAAAACGGAAGAATATGAACACCGTTGACCACGCCTGCCATGTGCCGTGCCAGGAAGTCTTCCAGAAGATCGAGGGGCTTGTGTTGCCCGTCGATCAGGCTGTCGCCGTAGGTGATCAGCACCGCGTCGCGCTCTGACCAGAGCCTGTTACTGGGGGACCGCGCTCGCTTGCGCGGGGTTTTGTCATCTGGCCAGAACGCTGTGCATACCTCGCGAGCGAGATCGTCCATTGCGCTGTCTGGATAGATCCGCGCGAGCAGCTCCTTGAGCCGCGCGGTCAGCAAGCCGTGGCCTTGAGTCATGCTGATGATGTCCTACCGATTTGCCAACCGACTGGGCCGCATGAGAGGTTTTTGATTTTGCAGGTCGTGCAGGCGTCTTTGCAGGATCGTCGCAGGTCGCATTTCAGGGCTTTCTCGATAGAATTCGGGCATGGCTTGATGTGACTCGCCCCAACTATCCCATTTCCCAAGGCTTTTTGAAGGCCAGGTATCGAAATCGACGTGTCTCAACGATCGCTGGGACGCGTGTGATTAAAAAATACGTGAGACCGGAAAGAGGGTGCGCATCCTGGCGTTGAACATATGAGGTTCCCGCCCGACCTGCTCATCTTTGCCTAAGAGACCGATCCAGCCTGTTCGCGTGACCAACTTAGCAAAGGCGTGAATCGCTGCCCGGGTTCGGACAGAACCGGGGCTCCAACTCGCAGAACCGACTGGTCAAAAGCACCAGTAAAATGTGCAAAACATCAGACAGATGTTCACCTGACGGCGGTAACCGGATGCAAGGCACTGACCGCTCACAAGCTTTGTAGGTGAACAGAAAAGAGAGTCTCGGAAATATAGCTTGATCCAGAACTCGGAGTTAAGGCACACTTTGAGCCAGCTTACCAAGCTGTTCTAACAGGGTTACGATCTGCGGCTTTGATGCCGCTCTACGCTGCTGGTTCGCGGGCCGATGTTAAATCGGGAGCGTTACTACCGCTTATGTTGTTCGGGTTTCTGTTCCGGGATCGCGCTCCTGAAGCATTGGCCGACAACCTTAACGTTTGCATCGCTCACGAAACCGACGTGTCACGTCTGACTCGTCGCGACGCGACCAGGTACGACTTGTGGAATACTACTGTGATTGAGGGGTCACTTGTAGCAATGAGCATTGCCAGATTCAGCAAGTCTAATCTGCCGTTCCTTGCGGTGCTGGCACTTGCGGCCTGCAAGGAAGACGAGGTGTCAAACACGTCGAACCAAATCAGGCCCGTGCTGTCGGTCGTTGTCGTGGATGTTGAAGGCAGTCGCGGCGCGACATATCCAGGTCGCGCGCAGGTGGTTCGCGAATTGAGCATCGCCTTTGAGGTGTCAGGAAAGGTCCTCTCCCGTCCGGCTGATGTCGGTAAGGTTGTCGAAGAGGGGGATAGTCTGGCTGCCCTTGATGCCGATCCCTACCTCGCGCGCGTTCTTTCACTGGAAGGACAAAGAGCAGCGCATCTCGCGACCCTCGAAAACGCTGAGATCGAACTGGAACGCCGCGAGCAACTCGTGAAGAACGAATTTGTCGCGCAAGCTCAGGTCGAAAACCAGATCGCTCTTGTGAAGGTGTCCGAAGCCAATCTCGAAGCGACGAAAGGCTCATTGGGCGCGGCTCGGCTTGATCTGGGGTACACGACCCTGGAGGCACCCTTTGACGGAACTGTCTCTGCGACATTTATTGAGCGTTTCCGGAACGTAGCAAGTGGGCAGCGGATCCTGCGTATTCTCGAAACATCCCGGATCGAGATGGAGATTTCCGTTCCTGAAAATCTGATCGTGTTGGAGCCTTACGTTGACTCGATCGTGGTCTCGACTCTTCCGGGAGTAAAGATACCAACGCAGATCGCGCGTGTCGGCACAGAGGCATCAAGTTCAACGCGCACCGACCCCGTCACCATTGTGATGGAGCAGCCGGAAGAGGGAGAAATTCAGCTCGGAATGGCAGGCAATCCAACGATCGAGATTGCTCTGCCGGACGGGATTGAGGAAACCGGTATTCAGATCCCGGCCAGCGCGGTTTTTTCACAAAACACGGCGTCGTCGGATGAAAAATTCGTTTGGGTGATCGATCCCGAGACGAGCACGGTCAGTGCGAGCGCGGTTGAGGTTAAGGCTTTCGGTGATCGCGGTCTTCTGGTGTCTGGCCATGAACCACGCGCTCGCCTTTTCAATGCCGGTGCAAATACCTTGATCGATGCACAGGAAGCGCACGTCTCCGAGGATGGGAGCTGAATCGATGTCGCTAGCTTCACCTATGCCGGGTTGGGGGACCACGTCAAATCCATCCGCATCGGTTGCAAAACGTGCGGTGATATCTGTTCACGTCCTGTCAAATCCTTTTCATGGAATGACTGAGAGCTGGGTTACGCGTGATGCGACAGGGTACGAAAATGAGGGAATCCGATAAATGGTACGCGATCTGATCCGGTATTCTGAAGTGCTTGAAATCGTTGGTGACACGCTCAAGGTCCATGTGCCGGACTCTGCCGAAGAAGACGTGAAAGTCCGGTACGGCGATCTTGCGGTTGTTCAAACAGTGGACGGCGCAACCTCTCTCGCTCAGGTCATACATATCGACCGTGACAAGGTGTCGATGCAGGTCTTCTCTGGAACGAAAGGTGTTTCCACAGGTGCAACCGCAACCTTTCTCGGTCACCCCATGCAAACGCCGTATTCCGGAAACATTCTGGGGCGTGTCTTTGACGGTGCCGGCGTGCCGGTCGACGGCGGGCCGGATCTGTCTTCCGAGCCGCGTTACACTATCGGCGGACCATCGGTGAATCCGACGGAACGCATTGTGCCAAAACGAATGATCCGCACCGACGTTCCGATGATCGATATTTTCAACAGTCTTGTTGAGAGTCAGAAGATCCCGATCTTCTCTGTGTCCGGTGAGCCCTATAACCCGTTTCTGGCCCGTATCGGTATTCAGGCTGACGCGGATATCGTGGTCTTTGGCGGCATGGGCCTGATCTTTGATGATTTTCATACGTTCCGAAAGTCGTTCGAGGATGCGGGTGTGTTTTCGCGCACAGTTATGTTTGTCAATCAGGCATCCGACCCCTTGGTGGAACGGCTTCTGGTTCCCGACATGGCTCTGGCTGTGGCCGAAAAATTTGCTGTTGAAGAAGGAAAACGCGTTCTCGTCCTTCTCACTGATATGACGGCCTATGCCGATGCCATGAAAGAAGTTGGCATCAGTCAGGAGCGCGTCCCGTCAAATCGTGGATACATGGGCGATCTCTATAGCGAACTGGCCCGGCGCTATGAAAAAGCCTGTGACTATGCGAAGGGCGGTTCGGTTACCATTCTGGCGGTGACGACGATGCCAGGAAACGATGTGACGCATCCGGTGCCTGATAACACAGGTTACATCACCGAAGGTCAGTTCTATCTGCACTCGGGTGTCATTGATCCATTCGGCAGCCTGTCGCGACTTAAACAGAATGTAATCGGAAAAGTCACGCGAGAGGACCATAGCCAGATCATGAACACCATGATCCGTTTCTATTCCGAAGCGCGGGATGCCGAGCAGAAGCAGGCGATGGCCTTTGAATTGTCAGACTACGATCATCAGGTGTTGAAATTCGGTGATCTGTTCCGCACCCGCTTCATGGATATCAATGTCTCGATCCCGCTTGAAGAAGCGCTAGACCTGTGTTGGCAAACCCTCGCGGAGTGTTTCGCACCGGAACAGCTTCTGATGAAGCAGACTCTCATTGCAAAGTATTTCCCCAAGGTGACAGATGGCGCGGTTGCAGCTAAATAAATCTTCGCTGTCGCGGGAGATGGCGCAGCTCAAGTCCTATGAGCGGTTTCTGCCGTCGCTGGACCTAAAACGTCAGCAATTGATGGGTGAAAGAGCCAAGGCAGTCGCGGAAGTGGCCAAGCTGGAATCGGAAGTTGAGGCGCTTGCGGTTCAGGTTGGTCGGGATGTGCCTATGCTGGGCAATCGGGACATCGAGCTTAGCGGCCAGGTCGCGCTCACAGACTATCAGCTTGCAGAGGAGAACGTTGTTGGCACCCGGTTGCCGGTTCTCGACAAAATCGAGGTCGAAGTGCGTCCCTATTCTCCCATGGTGCTCCCCCATTGGGTCGATCAGGTGACGCATCTTTTGCATGATATGCTGACGGCAAGACTAAAGGTTCAGGTCGCGCGACAAAGGGTCGATTTGCTGGCGCGTGCAATCGATACGGTCACTCAAAGGGTCAATCTCTTTGACAAGGTGCTGATCCCCAATGCGCGCGCAAACATCAAAAAGATCCGGATTTATCTGAGCGATGAACAGACCAGCGCTGTGACCCGGTCAAAGATCGCAAAACGTAAGAGGGCGCGGGTATGAGTATTGCGCCCCTGAAGAAACTGACAATGATCGGCCCTGCCGGCGCGCATGACCAAGCTCTGGTGCGCCTGCAAGAGTTTGGTGTCATGCATCTTCTGCCGCTGGCGAAGACCGAGACAGATATCGAGAAGCAGGTCGATCGCAATGCCGATGAAGCCTACAAGGCGTTGCGGTTCCTAGCCGCTGTACCCGACCCTCGCCGCCAGGTGCGCGATGACGCCTCTTTTAACGTGCACAGCTTTGTCGCAGACGTTCTTTCGCTGAAGGACAAATTGCGGTCGGCGCGTGACCGACGGGATGCACTTGAACACAGGCTGAAGCAAATGCGCCCGTGGGGGAGTTTTGAATTCCCTCCGCTTGAAGTGTTGGCTGGTCAGCGCCTTTGGTTTTACCAACTGCCGCTCAAACATCTTGCAGCTTTGCAAAGTATCGATCTGCCCTGGCAGATTGTGGATAGAAACACGCGCTTTGCCTTTGTTGTCGTGCTCAGCGACGAGGAGCCACCGCGCACGATGCTGCCGGTGCCGCGCTTGAATTTCGGGGCAAAGTCACTGTCCGTGGTCGAAGCAGAGCTTGACGACGCAGAAATCGAAATCGAAGCCCTGCTGGGCGAGCGTATGGCGCTCACGCGATATCTGCAATTGCTGCGCGCCAACCTTTCAGAGGCGGAAACGGCGGCGGAACGTGCGTTCGCAGATACGCAAACGCTTCATGATCCCGATCTTTTTGCGATACAGGGATGGGTCCCCGAAGACAGCGTGGCAGAGATTGAGGATTATTGTGCAGAGCTCGGTCTTGCGGTCGTGATCGAAGCACCGCGTGCGGATGAAACGCCGCCGACCTTGCTTCTTCAGCCCGAGGAAGATGTGGCAGGCGTCGATTTGGCAACCAACTACCAGCCACCCCATTACCGCGCCTGGGATCCCAGCAAGTTGTTGATGGCATCGTTTGCACTGTTTTTCGCGATGATCGTGGCCGATGCGGGCTATGGCTTTCTGGTGGGGCTGGTGGTTCTGTTGTACTGGAAACGCCTTGATGCAACGCCGCAATCAAGATCATGGCGCCGCATGGGTTTGTATCTGACGGCAAGTACTGTGGTGTTCGGCGCCTTCATCGGCAGTTACTTCGGGTTTGCCCCCAGGGACGGCGGACTTCTGGACAGGGTGGCGTTTCTGGATCTGAACGATTTCGACACGATGATGAAGCTCTCCATTGTGATCGGCGTTCTGCATATCGCTTTTGCCAACCTGATGGCCTTTCGTGCCAAGACCACGCGCAGCCGCTACAGCAACCTGGGCTGGATCGCGATCCTCGCAGGAGGACTGGCGCTGTGGTTAAGCGGGATAGCGGGTGTGGTCTACACTTTGGGCGTCTGTCTGGCCGTCGCCGGTCTTGGGGTCGTGATGGCTTTTGCAAGCGACCGGCTCATAGTCAAACCAACGGATTGGTTGTGGCGCGGACTGGATGGGTTGCAGGGGGCCGCCGGCCTGATGGGCATGTTTGGCGACGTGCTGTCGTATATGCGTCTGTTTGCCCTCGGTCTGGCGTCTGCTTCGCTGGCCATAACCTTCAACGATCTGACGGCTTCTGCCATGGCGTCCGGCTCTGGCCTCGGTATTCTCGGCGGGCTTTTGATCTTCCTCGTCGGTCATGTTCTCAATTTCGCCCTCGCTATGCTCAGCGGCGTCGTACACGGGCTACGGCTCAACTTCATCGAGTTCTACAAATGGGGCTTGCCCGAGGAAGGCATCATCTTCCGCGCATTTTCCCGCAAGGAGGTTCAGGAATGACTGAGTTTGTAATCATATTGGGCTGGCTGGGGATCTTTGCCCCGATGGCCCTCGGTGCCATTGCCAGCTCGATCGGGTGCGCCATTGCCGGTCAGGCCAGCATTGGGGCGATGCTGGAGACAGAGGGCGGGTATGGCCGGTTTGTGGGTATCTCGGCGTTTCCCTCCACCTTTGTGATCTATGGGATTGTGATCATGTTCACGTTGAACCGTGAGGTGACGCTGGAGAACGGTGCAGGCCTGTTCGGCATTGGTTTGCTGGCCGGGGTCGCGTTGCTCTATTGCGGTATCTGGCAAGGTCGGGCCTGCGCGGCTGCAATCAACGCGTCCAAGGAAAAACCGGAGATCTTCGGGCTCGCTTTGGCCCCCGCTGCGATCATTGAAGGCTTTGGTGTCTTTGCATTCGTCTTTGCGCTGGTGATCAGCGCGGGAGTGGCATGATGGAACCCGAACAAGATGCGGCCAAAGGGGTCGACGCGCTGATCGCAAGACTGCGCGATGATGGCGTTGCCGCCGGGAAAGCCGAGGCCGAAAAGCTGAAGGCCGATGCCGAAGCGCAGGCTGCGAAAATTCTGTCCGAAGCCGAAGCGGTAGCCGAAAAGAAAATCGCGGACGCCAAGGACGCGATCGACCGTTACAATCGCGCGGGCGAAGAGGCCCTGAACACCGCGATGCGGGACGCCGTCCTCACGATGAAGTCGACGCTGATGCGCCAGTTCGAGCAGGATGTTCAGCGTATGGTCGCCGATCATCTTGTTGAGCCTGATATGCTCAAGCAGATGGTTTTGGAACTCGTCGGTCGTGCAGGGCATGCGACCGAGATTGGAGACGGTGCGGTCGTGATATTGCCTGCCCAAGTTGTCGGCACGGACGCCATCACCGCAAATGCGGAAGACATCCAGTCGGGCGCTCTGACTAAATATGTCCTGGGACTTTCCAAGCAAATGCTGAAGGACGGCGTAACGCTTTATGCGGCAAGTGATCTCCATGCCGGGATCAAGGCCAAGGCCGGCAGGGATGGCGTTGATCTGGATTTGTCAGACAAGGCGATCGCCGCGCTTTTGATGCAGCACTTGCAGCCTCGGTTTCGCGCGGTCCTTGAGGGGGTGATCCATTAGATATGTCCAATCCGGACGCCTATATCCTGCTGGTCGCCAGTCTACCGAGTTCCGAACGGCTTTTTGTGGCCAAGCGTCCGCCGCTGTCGCGCATTCGACTGGATAAACGGCTTGCCTGGCTGACGGATGAAGATGCCGAGACGCTGGCTTGTATTGAATCACTTCTGAGCTGGTCTGCGTATGACCGCCAGTCTAATCTGTCGACTCTTGCGCAGCGCGCGCACGCGCTTCTCGAAGATCTGCGACAGCCAACCCTGCGCAACATTGTTGTTGAACGCATGAATCTACGCACTGCGGTCGCGGCGCTTCGTCTGCGCCACGGCGGCGCACCCGCCCCGGCAGAACCCTGGGGGTTCGGGGACCGCGCCGCCTACATTGCCGCCCATTGGAATGATCCGGGTTTCGGTTTGATGGCGTCGATGCCCTGGCTTCGCAGGGCCGGAGACCTGCTGGAAAAAGGCGATACGCTCGCCTTGCAACGTCACTTGCTCGATACGACGTTTCGTCAGCTGCAGCGCCATGCAGCGCATCATCTCTTCGATTTTGAGGCTGTGGTGATCTACGTTCTGAAATGGAACATATTTGACCGATGGGCGAAGGCGGACAGTTCCGCTGCCGCACAGCGGTTTTCAGAACTCTCGGAAGAGGCTCTAAAGAACTTTCCCCAACTTCAAACGGAAGGCGCCCCGCAATGAACGCAACGCCCCAACCGAGTTCCTCTTCGGAGGAAGATGTTGCAACCGCTCGAATTACTGCCGTTCAAGAAGGTCTGGTCGAGATTGAGGCACTGGATGCACTGGACGGCTCTGCTGGTCGTCTGGTCAAAAACGAGGTGGTTTTTATTCTTCCCAGCCGAAAGGCATCGAGCGGTCGCCAGGAAAGACTGAAAGCGGAGATTTTGCGCGTGCGGGGGAACACGGCGGATGCCCAAGTCTATGAAAGTACGCAAGGGGTGGCGGTTGGCGATCTTGTCGTCCAGACCGGTCAACTTCTGTCTGTTGCCCTCGGGCCCGGCCTTCTTGGACAGGTGTATGACGGCCTGCAGTCACCGCTCGCACAGCTTGCGAATGCGTATGGAATCTTTCTGCCAAGAGGAGCCGATGTCGCGCCGCTGGACCAGACGGCCAAATGGTCATTCTCTCCCAACGTCAAGGTTGGCGATAAGGTGTCGGCCGGCCAAACCATCGGGACAGTCCCGGAGGGGCGCTTCACCCATAAGATAATGGTGCCCTTTAACTGGAGCGGCATGTACTCGGTGAACTGGGTTCAAAAGGGTGCGGTCACTGTGTCCGATCCGGTTGCCCGGTTGACGGGCGACGAAGGGCAGGAACACATCGTCACTCTGTCACAAAATTGGCCTGTGCGCCGACCTGTGGCTGCGGATGTTCTGAAGTCCGGTGCCTCGCAGCGCCTCTTCCCGGATACACCGATTCTGACCTCGCAGCGGCTGATCGATACCTTCTTCCCCATTGCTCGGGGGGGCACAGCATGTATTCCTGGACCCTTCGGTGCCGGCAAGACCGTCCTGCAAAACCTGATTGCGCGAAACGCACAGGTGGACGTCGTCATTATCGTGGCGTGCGGCGAGCGTGCGGGCGAAGTCGTCGAAACGATCACGGATTACCCCGAGATGACAGATCCCAGTTCGGGCGGCAGTCTTATGGATCGCACGATCATCATCTGTAACACCTCATCGATGCCCGTGGCCTCGCGCGAGGCGTCGATTTTCACGGGCATTACATTGGGAGAGTATTACCGCCAGATGGGGCTCGACGTTCTTTTGATCGCGGACAGCACATCGCGGTGGGCGCAGGCCATGCGCGAGACCAGTGGGCGGCTCGAAGAGATTCCCGGCGAAGAGGGTTTTCCTGCGTATCTGGAAAGCTCGATCAAGGGGCTTTACGAACGGGCCGGAGTTGTCTCCGGCGTGGATGGTGAAATCGGAAGCCTGACGATCATCGGCACGGTGTCGCCCGCGGGCGGCAACTTTGACGAGCCGGTGACGCAATCGACCTTGTCCACAGTCAAGTGTTTCCTCGGCCTGTCCTCGGAAAGAGCGTACAAGCGATTTTATCCAGCGGTTGATCCGCTTCTGTCTTGGTCGCGATATCTGGATCAGATGTCCGATTGGTATGACACCAATATTGAACCCGGGTGGACAGACAGGGTGAAAGCGCTGCAAGGGCTGCTGGAGCGCGGCGATCAGATAGGTCAGATGATGCAGGTCACCGGCGAAGAAGGCATCACAATTGAAGATTATGTCGCCTATCAGAAGGCGCTCTTTGTCGACATGGTTTTTCTACAACAGGATGCTTTTGATGATGTCGACAGCTCTGCCTCTTTGGATCGCCAGCAACTGGTATTTCGGATGATGCAGCGTGTTGTCGATGCCGAGTTAACACTTGAGGACAAGGGTGAAATTCGCAACCGGTTCACAGAGATCACAGGCTTGTTCAAGAATTTTCACTATGCGGCACAGGGCACGCCGGAATTCGATTCCCTGCAGAAACAGATCGAGGAAAAGACCGATGCGCTATGAGCCGCGCACAAGGCTTTTGCCTTTTTTGCAAGGTTGAAAAACGTCCCGGAGATCACTATGCTGCACTGCAGCAGAAGGAATCGAAATGTTCGATCTGCATGGGTCCAAATCTGTCGTGATTGGTGTCGCCAACGAGCACTCGATTGCATGGGGTTGCGCCAAGGCTTTGCACGCGCAAGGATCGGACGTTGCACTTACTTACCTGAACGACAAGGCAGAACCCCATGTGCGGGATCTGGCGGAGAAGATCGGCGCGTCCATTGTTATGCCTCTCGATGTAAGGCGACCGGAACAAGCCGCAGATCTGTTTGCCGAGATCAGGAACCGGTGGGGACGACTGGACACGCTTGTTCATTCAATCGCCTTCGCTCCGCGCGATGATCTTCACGGTCGTGTCATTGATACGTCGGCAGACGGCTTCGGTATGGCCATGGATGTATCTGTTCATTCATTTCTCAGAATGATCCGCCTTGCGGAACCGCTGATGGATCAGAGCGGAACCTGCATGACTGTTTCTTTCCTTGGATCAACCAAGGTCATTGAACATTACAACATCATGGGCCCGGTCAAGGCGGCGCTGGAGGCATCGGTCCGTTATGCGGCAGCCGAATTGGGCCCCAAGGGGATATCGGTTCATGCGCTTTCTCCGGGACCTCTTCAGACACGGGCGGCTTCGGGACTGGCGGATTTTGATCAGATGTTGGCCGATGCGGCCGACCGCGCACCGACCCATCATCTCGCAACAATCGACGATGTTGGTGCTTATGCAGCCTTTCTCGCAAGTCGCGAGGCATTCAACGTAACCGGCGGAATACACCCGATCGACGGTGGGTTCAGCATCATCGGATAAAGGACACTGCAATGCTTGAAATTGACAAGACCAATCCAATCGCTCTGGGACCCGTCGTTGCGAAAGACACGATCATGATGAACGAACGCGCCTCTGACATCGTAGAGGCTGTGCTTGAGCAATATGGTGTGCAGTTTCAGATCCTGTCTCAAGCTGCGGCGATCCAGACGCAAAAAATCTCCTCCGATCACGGGGAACGAACACAAAAGTTGATGAAAAGCCTGAGCGATTTGTCAGCTCGTTTCGGAAACCCGAAATCTGTTGCGGAATACTGGAAAGACTACATCCGTGATGCAGGACAAAGGGCTGTTCTGACGATGGATGCGCTGCGAGAGCGCGGAGATGTGTTTCTGGAGCATGAAGCCGCAGGTTGCCCACCTGTTCTGGTCTATGACTACGATGTCGTTGTCGACGGCGCGCAACTCGACCGTCCGTGCAATTACCAGCTGCTTCGAATTCATCCCCCGGAAGGGCTTTCCGTTGATGACACATCGCGGCCTTACATTATCATTGATCCGCGCGCAGGACATGGTGGAGGGATTGGTGGGTTCAAGTCCGACAGCCAGGTGGGTGTCGCGCTTGCAAAGGGTCATCCGGTGTACTTTGTCAGCTTCAGCCGTGATCCCGTCGAAGGTCAAACGCTTGCAGACGTCATGCATGCGGAGGCGGGCTTTGTGCGCAAGGTGCGCGACCTACACCCAAAAAGCCCGAAACCAGTTATTGCCGGGAACTGTCAGGGGGGGTGGGCCACACTCCTGCTCGCGGCGAGCAATCCGGACTTGACCGGTCCGCTGGTTCTGAACGGAGCCCCGGTTGCCCCATGGGCGGGCGAAGTTGGCGAAAACCCGATGCGTTACAATGGCGGTTTGCTGGGGGGCACATGGCAGCCGATGTTCTGGTCGGACCTGGGCGCCGGCCAGTTTGATGGCGCGCATCTGGTTATGAATTTCGAACAGCTCAATCCGAGCCGAAACTATTTTGGCAAATACTTTGATCTCTATCGGGATCCCGAAGGCGGTCGGCAACGGTTCATCGACTTTGAGCGCTGGTGGGGCGGGTTCTTTATCCTGAATGAAGCTGAAATTCGCTGGATCGTCGAGCAACTCTTTGTTGGAAACCGACTGGTAAAGAATACGGCTCAACTTGAACCGGGTGTGCCGCTTGACCTCAAAGCTATCAAAGCGCCTGTTTTTGTATTCGCGAGCCATGGCGACAATATCACGCCACCGCAGCAGGCATTGAACTGGATTGCCGAAACATACGCGGACGAAGATGAAATCCGACTGCGTGGGCAGCGCATCATCTACATGTTGCACGATGAAATCGGACATCTGGGGATCTTTGTGTCCTCGAAAGTCGCCCGCAAGGAACATACGGGCATGGCATCGACCCTTGAAATTGTCGAAGCAATGGCGCCGGGGCTTTATGAGATGCAAATCGAAAGCATAGCGGGCGAAGGCGTGAACAAGGCGTTTGAAGTCCGTTTCGTGGAGCGAACACTCGAAGATCTAAAGGCCTTCGACGACGGCCAAAAGGACGAAACGGGTTTCTCGGCGGTTGCGCAATTGTCGGAGGTGCAGGCAGGGCTTTACGAAACCATATTTCGGCCCCTCGTGCAGTCCGTGTCGACACCTTTCACAGCGAAAGTGATGCGTGACACACATCCTTTGCGGGTGCAGCGTGCAGCCATGGCGTCAAATTCTCTATTGTCGCAGAATATGGCTCGTATGGCCGAAGACGCGAAGGCCAACAGAGCCCCCGCTGATCAGGACAATCCATTCCTCGAACTTGAAAAACTGACGGCAGACTGGATTGAGCAATCCATGGATTTGGGGCGTGACTTTCGGGATGCATGGTATGAAGCCGCGTTCTTCACGATATGGGGTGGCCCTCTGGCCGCCTGGTTTGGACAGAAGACAGCGGTCCGACGCACGCTGCCAGATCCGGATCAATTGCGATGCCTCCCGGAGGTAGAGGCCGCCCTGGCGCATATCAAGGAAGGAGGCGTGGCCGCTGCGGTTGTTCGGATATTGATGTTGCTGGCAGATAGCCATCAAGAGTTTCGCGCTGAGCTACTGGATCGCTGGGCGCGGGTGTTTGCGGAGGAAAAACCGTTTGCTTCACTGTCTGTTGAAGAACGCAGAAACTAGTTGCACGAGCAGTCGTTGATTGTGACGTTCGATCCTGAGGGCAGTGTTGTCACATTGCCGGAGCTGTTGCCAACTATAGAACTACGTGAAGAAGCGGTTGATCTAGTAGCGAGGGTCGTTGGCGAAGTTAAAGCGCCATCGGACGGACTCAAGTCGATGATCTCTGATATTTGCAAGACGCTTGATCTGCCTCCGCCAAGTGAGAAACAGCCTAACGGCCCCGGTTCACCGAAGCGAGCAAACCCTAAACTCAAAATGGGTGACCCGAAGGTCAAAAATGCATGAACACTCTGCAAAGCCGGACATATGACGATCTGACTGTCGGTGACGAGGCGAGCCTGGCGAGACTATGCACAGTTGATGATCTGTATGCATTTTCCGTCGCGTCTGGAAATCTCAATCCGCTCCATCTGGCAACATATGATGGGGACGGCGATGGGAAGCCTGAGGCGATCGCGCCCGCCCTGTGGCCGGCCGGATTGGTATCTGCCGTTCTGGGAAGCATCTTGCCCGGGGGTGGCACTCGTATACGAAGAACGGATCTGGCGTTTCATATTCCGGTCGTTGCCGGTGATGAACTCAAAGCCACGGTTTGCGTTGTTGAAAAACTGGACAAGGGTGAAGTTGTTTTCAACACGAAAGTGCGGCGCGTGTCTGATGAGGCGCTCGTACTCAGTGGCGAAGTCACGGTAAAGCCCCCGGAGCACAGAATAGAAATTGACACGCTCAAAATACCGGGTCTCGTCGTTGAACGACACCGTCACTTTGAAGCACTGCTCGCGCGGGCGACACCGCTTGAGCCAATGCCGACGGCTGTTGTCGCGCCGGAGGATGTCAATTCACTCGGGGGTGCCTTGCTGGCGCATGAACACAAGATCATTGACCCGGTTCTGATCGGTCAGCCTGAAGAGATCAAAGATGCTGCAAGCGAGATCGGTGCCGATCTGTCCGGGTATGAGATTATCTCTGCCGAGTCCTACAAAGCTGCTGCGGAAAAAGCGGTTGATCTGGTCAGATCCGGCCGGGCGCAGACCCTCATGAAAGGGCACCTGCATACCGACGTTCTGTTGCGTGCCGTACTTAGATCCGACAACGGGCTGCGGACAGGGCGACGCTTGTCTCATATCTTTGTCATGGACGTCCCTGGTTTGCCGCGACCTTTATTGGTGACGGACGCGGCCATCAACATTGATCCGGATCTTGAAACGAAGGCAGACATTGTCCAGAACGCGATCCATCTTGCACATTCGATCGGTCTGGACTCTCCACGTGTCGGCGTATTGTCCGCCGTTGAAACGGTGAACCCGCATATGCCCTCTTCGGTAGATGCGGCCCTGTTGTCCAAGATGGCCGACCGTGGTCAGATCACAGGCGGTCTCGTTGACGGTCCGTTGGCGATGGACAATGCGATTGATATGGGCGCGGCCCGCACCAAAGGCATCTCGTCGCCAGTCGCGGGCAGAGCTGATATCCTCGTCGCTCCGAACATTGATTCCGGAAACATGCTGGCCAAGCAATTGACCTTTATCTCTCATGCGGAGGCCGCAGGGATCGTTTTGGGAGCCGCGGCTCCGATCATTCTGACGTCGCGTTCTGACAACGACGCGTCCAGACTGGCCTCCTGCGCGGTGGCGGCCTTGCATGCGCAAGCAATCAAAGAGGGCCTGAATGGCTGATCATGTTCTGGCGCTCAACGCCGGTTCTTCCTCTCTCAAATTCGCGCTTTACGGAGTTAAGGAAGATCCTGATCCGCACATGCTGTGGGAGGGGCAGATTGAACGTATTGGTGACGCGCCTCGGTTCCGAACCAGGGATGCAGAGGGTCATTCAGTTGAACATACGCTTGACGAGGTCCAAACGCAGGATCAGGCTGTGCATCGCCTGCTGGATCTTGTCAAAGAGCACTTTTCAGGCGTTTCTCCGAGCGCGATCGGACACCGGGTGGTTCATGGCGGTCCATCATATGCCGAACCTGTGGTCGTGACAGAAGCGGTTAAGCGGGAGCTTGAAACGTTTGTCCCCTTTGCGCCTTTGCATCAACCTTATAGCCTCGCGGGGATAGATGCTGCGGAAGATGCGTTTCCCGGTATTCCGCAGGTGGCCTGTTTCGATACCGCGTTTCACCGCACCCATCCTTGGGTGAATGACACATTTGCCCTGCCCAACAGATATTATGACAAGGGCGTCAGGCGGTATGGATTTCACGGGCTGAGCTATGATTATGTATCGCGCCGACTCCATGATATCGCGCCGGGTCTGTCCTCCGGTCGTGTTGTGATCGCCCATCTCGGAAACGGTTCTTCGATGTGCGCGGTTCTGGGCGGGAAAGCTGTGGCATCAACGATGGGGTTTTCTGCGCTTGACGGTTTGCCCATGGGAACACGCAGCGGTCAACTGGATCCCGGTGTTGTGCTTTACATGATGCAACAGGAGGGCTTGTCAGCAGACGAGATTTCCGACCTCCTCTATCGCCAATCAGGATTGCTCGGCCTTTCCGGCCTCACCTCTGACATGAGGACCTTGTTGGCAGACGATACCCTCGAAGCGCGAAGAGCCGTGGAGTACTATGTTTTCCGAATCCGCCGGGAACTCGGCGCCTTGTCGGCCGCGCAAGATGGCATTGACGCCTTGGTGTTCACCGGAGGCATTGGTGAAAATTCGTCGATCATCCGTGAACGCGTTTGCAGCGGCATGGAATGGATCGGCATTGAAATCGACACGGGACGAAACAGCGACGGCGATACCCTCGTTTCCAAAGAGCTGAGCCGGGTTCGCGTGCTCGTCATTCCGACGAATGAGGAGATGGTCATCGCGCGGGCGACGGTCGGAATGTCCCGTGAGCAGCTGTGAAGGGCTGCGGCGTGTCCCCTGCTATTCCAGTACACCGGTGAGTCTGGGTGTCGTCGCGGTTTCCGGAGGTAGCATCGGGTGGCTGACATCTGAAAGGGTACCGGTCAAACTATCCAGAAACGCCACGACCTCTGACGCGGCGTCATTCGGTAGAGCCTCGCCAAACCACGGCTCCGCCATGGTTTGCACTGCGACATCCAGATCCCGGGCTTTTACGCAGTGGAAGTAGGGCGCAGCAGCGACGATTTGCAGTTGCACACCGCCGACAACAGACTCATCGTCAATCGTTGTGATGACGGCGAACCGACCCGCGTCGCCACGAGGCGGAACCAGCGCAGAGCATCATCATGTTGATTATAAGGACTCCCTGCTTAGAAAGTTTCCTTGGAAACGGACCTATACAACAATTGCAAAATCTTGATCAGCGCCGTTCACAACGCGCAATCCAATCCGTTACGGTTGGTTGTGTAACAAACTGCCCAAATTCAAAATTGTCACCTTCGGCAACATAAATGATGCCATAATGCCGTTCGTCGAAACGGGACTCGCCAAAAGTGTTACCGGTTTGATCGAAACTGCGCTGCGTGGCGAAATACAAGGATTGTTGACGTGCTTCGGGAAAAACTGGCGATACGCCGGTAAGACTGCGCATCGCGCAGGCGGCCAGAAAACCAAAATCGGCAATCAAAAAACCATCACAAACAAGTGTTTGCGTAAACTCCGTGCCTCCCTGTTTTCGGTTTCCGCCCAACCCAAACTGATGCACGGGAATAGCCAATTGGGATCGAAACGAATGGCCGAGCAGCTGTGTGCATGGGGCGCGAGAACCGGAAAAAACAGATGCTCTTTGCCGGAGCGGCGCTTCACCACGCTACGAGGATGCGTTCGCCTTGGCATTTGATGAGATAACACCCATAACGCCGACTGTTTGATCAGCGGGTGAGTCAACGGGCATGACTTCAGCAAAACAGACAGGAACTTTTGGATCGCCATTGGACGTGATAGTCCTTGTAGCGCTTGAGATTCTCCGAATTCTAGATCTGCCTTTCGTCATGGCGCGCCGGTTTGATGGTTTTGTTGCAAAGCCAATCCAGAAATCGGATTGTTAAGTATGGTCGCCAACGAAGCTCCTGCCTTCATCGCTGTCACGCTTGGTATGATTGTCTTCTTTCTCGGTGTCTTTTTGACACGGGAAGTGGCCTTTCTGCGCAATTACAATATTCCAGAGCCGGTTTCCGGTGGTCTGGTTGTTGCGTTCGGTGTCTGGCTGATCTTCGTTTTCACCGGCCATGAGATTGTTTTCGATCTGTCGGTACGAGACGCGCTTCTTGTCATCTTTTTCACCACGGTCGGCCTGAACGCCCGTTTCTCGGAACTCCTGCGCGGCGGTCGATTGCTGATCACGCTTCTGATTTTGACAATTGTTTTCATGTTTGTTCAGAACGCTATCGGCCTTCTGGGTGTGACGATTTTTGGTCTGCCTGCACCAACGTCTGTTCTGCTTGGCACAGCCTCTTTGATCGGAGGGCACGGCACAGCTATCGCGTGGGGACCCGAGATCGAGGCCATCACCGGGTTTCCGGCAGCTGAAGAGATCGGTATCGCCTCTGCCACGTTGGGTTTGATCTTCGCAGCACTCATCGGTGGGCCGATCGCAAAACTGCTGATCGACCGGCACCATCTCAGGGGTGATGATGACGAAGCCCCGATGATCGGGCTGGAATTTGAAGAACCTCATGAAGAGCCCGAAACAGTGGATCATGTGAGTATCATGCGCAGCCTGCTGATCGCACATGTCGCTATCCTGCTGGGCGTTGGCGGCTTCTACCTGTTTGAAGTAATCGGGTTGAAACTGCCTCTCTTCGTGCCTTGCCTTTTGGCAGGTGTGCTTCTGTCAAACACGATTCCTTATCTTTTCCCCAGGCTGCCCTGGCCGGCGCGCAGCCGTGCGATGGCCATCATCTCGGATTATTGTCTGTCCGTGTTTCTGGCGATGTCGTTGATGAGCATGCAGCTCTGGACGCTCGCTGAACTTGGGCTCACGCTCGTGGCGATCCTTCTGATGCAAGTGCTTATCGCCGTTGTCTTTATTCTCGGTATCGTATTCGTCGTTCTGGGCCGGACCTATACGGCCGCTGTTCTGTCGGCGGGATTTGCCGGTTTCGTTCTGGGTGCAACACCAACCGCCATTGCCAACATGTCGTCTGTCGCCAAACGCTACGGCCCCGCGCCTTTGGCCTTCATCACTCTACCGCTGGTCTCCGCTTTCTTTGTCGATCTTGCCAACGCACTGATTATCCAGATCTTCGTTGGCCTTTAGCGATCTTTGTCGCGTCCAGAAGGCTTGACGTAGACCCAGACCATTGCGCCGAGAAACGCAAAGGCTGTTACATTCAAGACGGTGTTTATCAGATCACCGGTCAGCATGATGTTCCTCCTGCAGGGCGCGCGCCAGGCATACGACAATCAGTATGATGATGAACACGAAGGGCAGGGCGCCGAGGGCGATCAGACTGCGAACCGCATCCATCGACCCTGAAACGATCATCGATGCGCCCAGCACGGCAAGAACCAAACCCCATACAAATCGAATGCGCGCCGCCGGCTGGGGATTGCCGCCTGTCGAAAAGGTTCCAAGCACAAAGGCGGCGGACACAACACTGGTTACGATGAACAGGAAAGCCGCCAGTATCGTTGCGAGCGTCGTGATAAATGACAGCGGCAGACGCGCGAGAAGCTCAAATGTAACGCTTTCAATCGCGGTTTCAGTCGTATTTTCGAGACCTCCCGTACCGTGCAACGTATCGTAAAGACCGATGCCGCCGAAAGCACCGAACCAAAGCATGGAAAAAACCGTCGGAACAACCAGAACGCCAAGTACAAATTCGCGGATTGTACGCCCCTTGGAGATACGTGCGATGAACACGCCCACGAATGGCCCCCAGGCGATCCACCACACCATATAGGTCAGCGTCCATTCCTTGAACCATCGACCCAGCGTGTCATCGTAGAATGTGAATGTCTGAAACCCGCGCCCCACGAACTGAGACAGATAGTCTCCAAAGCTGCTCAACACGGCGTTCATCAGGAATTCAGTCGGTCCAAACAGCACGACAAAAATCAGCAGAAAACCCGCAAGGGTCATCGCCAGATTCGATAATCGTGACATGCCGCTGCCCAGATCAACCAGAAGGGGAGGCAGATAACAGATCACGATTGCGGCAAAAACCGCAGCTGTCAGTACCGTGCCGGACCAGTCTCCGGAAACCAAAACCGTGACGCCGTCCGCCACCTGAAAAACACCCATGGCGATTGAGCCGCCAACACCGATGGCGATTGCCGTGATTGCTGCGAAATCGGCAAACCAACCCACGATGCGCGCCCAGGTTTCACCTGGAAACAGGTTCAGAATAGGGGCGCGCATTAGCATGGGTGTCCCGCGCCGAAAGGCGAAATAGGCAATGCACAGCGCGGTCGCCGCGTAGATCGCCCAGGCATGAAGCCCCCAGTGAAACATCGTCGTCGTCAGTGCCTGACTGGCCGCCTCGGGCTCGGAAAGGTATCCTTTGGAAAAAGAGAAATGCGTCAAGGGTTCTGCTGAGGCCCAGAAGAGCAGTCCAACGCCCATCCCGGCCGAGAACAGCATGGCAAGCCACGCCGGTGTTGAGAATTCCGGCGTGTCGTCATCCGCGCCAAGCCTGATTTCTCCAAACCGCGACGCGGCGATTACAACGCAGAAAAACAACAGGCCCGTGACGGTCAGCATGATGAACCAGCCACGTCCTTCAAACATCATTCCCACGATTGACTGAGAGAACGCGACGGCGCCTGCCGGATCAAGAATACCCCATAGCCCCACCGCACCGACAAGCGATAACGACGAGAGCAGCATAGCCGGATTACTTCTCATAAAAGCGTTCCCGGCCGCGTGCGGATATCAGCCTGTTTGCAGCCATGCTTCTGTCCTTCTTAGCCGTCTCTTCCGTCTGCATGGTCGACATGCGACCTTAGCTGTGACGGACACGTTGATCCGAGAATCCGACACAAGCAACCGAAACGATCACTTAGGAAGGTCTTTTTCGGCGACGGTTGACCCGCTGATCTGAACTGGCCGGGTCATGTGATGCGCACAGCATTGCGTTCAACGCAGAAAGAGCCAGTCGAAACGGCATATCGCGGGCTCTAGGCCGAAAGTATCATCAGCTTGTCCGACACAAACATGATTGGTCTGACCCTCCTACTCATATGTTCAAAAACGAAAGGCGCGGGCATACGAGCGTCGCCTTCTGAATGAGATCGATATGAACAAAGACAACACAATCCAAATCGTCGATCTTCAGATGAACCTCGCCGAGCGGCAGTCCAGACGTCGTACGCCCCTTATGTTGTTCGGAGCCTCCACAAAGGTTCACTATCAGCCACCCGGCGTGGTTGGCATTGTCGCGACATGGAATTTTCCGGTCTTTCTCGGGTTGTCGCCTATCATCGGTGCTTTTGCAGCGGGTAGAGCAGGGCGGACCTGACGCTTGTTTGTGCTAGTCATTGCCTTCTCCACCGCCTGTTCTGAGGATACGCAGTCTTGCACCTAAGACATTTGACCGGCGCGTTCATACTGCAGGACAAGGCAGGCCTTAACAGAGGGTCTTGAATTCCGGTTCTCTTCCGCGAATGCTACAACGCGTTCAGCTTACCGCCAGACAAGCACCAACAGGCCCGGCTGGATGGCTGATAAATGACAAGTACAACGCACACTCTTCTTCAGGTGGATGCACCCGAACACGCCCTAAGCGCGTTCCAAAAGCATATTGAAGCAGACCACGAAGTAACCTTTGAGACCGCACCGGATGGCGGGCGTTACGTGGAAAATGCCGGGTTCCGGATCGCTTTCAAAGTCGAGGACGCCGGTTTGCGCATCACGATATCGGCGCCTTTGCCTGACATGCTTGTCTTTATCAAAGAAGCCGTGGCCAAGCATGTTGCAGAACTCGATGCTGATCTGGCCAGGAACTTGCGCTGGACCGGCGAGACGGCAATTGTCGGCGATCTGCCGGAAAACTTCCGGGTGGGGGAAGTCACAAATCGAGCGACACCGATGCAGGGGCTGGTGCGCGTCACGTTGAAAATCGCGGACGCAGCTTTTTTTGGATCGCCCGGACTGCACATCAAAATCATGCTGCCCGCGATCGCCGGGCGGTCACCGAGCTGGCCGCGCATGGGTGCGAATGGTGCGCCAATCTGGCCTCGGGGCGAAGACGCGCTGCATGCTCGTTACATAACGATCATCGGGTCACGCGCGTCGGATGGAGAGATTGATATCGATGTGGCCGCTCATGGTGACGGCCTGATTTCCAGCTGGGCGATGAATTGCGAAGTGGGTCAGCAAGTCGGCATTATGGGGCCGATCGGATCTGTCGAAATACCGGATGCCGAGACTGCCGTTCTCGCCGCGGATCTGACGGCTTTGCCCACGGTCGCGCGGGCTCTTGCGCATGGCAGGTTTGGTCCGAAGGCGTGGATCATTGGCGAGGCGCCGGATGAGGGAGCGTTGCGCGCCTATCTCGGTGATCCCGACTTGCCAGTCCTCGCTCTTGCCACAGATGCCTTTTCCACCAGATTGAGCGCGGCGGCGCAGGAGGTCATGAACGGGCAGACCCCTGATTTCGCGTTTTTTGCCGGCGAGTTCTCCGACGCGCAGGCGCTTCGTAAGGTATTCAAAGGCACTTTCGGTCTTGGCAAAGGGCAGCAATTGAGCGTGCCGTACTGGCGACATGGCACCGCCGGTTTCGAGGATTGAAGAGATGCGACGCCCCCACAAAACAATGCCGGACGTCACGCTTGAAAGTCTTGATGATGTTCTGGACGTAGGTGACGGCACCCTTTTGAAAGCTGATACAAACAGGTCAGTCGTCGCATCAGGCGGTGTCCGCGCGATCCCCATATCTGAGGGATTGTATATCCATATGGCAGAATTGCGAGGTCAGGCGGCTTTCGAGGCTGATCTGAGTTCAGTGTCCGGGTTGGTGCTGGAGGTTCGACTTGACGGTGTCTCAACCTCTCTTCGCGCAGGCGAGACGGAACTGCGCCGCATTCAGTCGGGATTTTTTGCCATGAGCGCCGGACACACTCCGAAGCTTTGGCACGTTTCCGTGCCTGCTCAGGATGGATTTCGCACGGTATCCATTACCTTTTCCCACGATTTCTTGCAAAAAGTTGGGGACGCCGCGCTTAGCGGATTTGTGACGCCGATGTTTGACGACGGTGCGTGCCGTGTCGACCCTGCGAGCCCGGCTGCACTTGCGCTGGCAGAACAGCTTCTGGTTATCGATAGCGAGACGCCTCTGGCAAACATCCGGCTGCAATCAACATGTCTTTCGCTTCTGGCGGATTGTGTTTCGAGCTGCCTCGAGAAGCCATCCGAGGCCTCGCAGTATGATCAGCGAGTGATTGCCGAGGCCAAGACTTTTATCCGTCAGAACGCGGACAAAAGCCTCACGATTTCCGAAGTCGCGGCACATTGTCGATTGAGTGCATCGAGCCTCAAGATACTGTTTCAGAAAGGCGAAGGGACATCGCTGGGTCGTCACATACGGACCGTTCGGATGCAGACCGCAAGAACGATGCTGGAAAATGGTGTGCCTATTGTGAACGTGTCGCGAGTTCTGAATTACAGCGCGCCTGAGGCGCTGACGCGGGCCTTTTCCAATCATTTCGGGTTTCCACCGTCGCAGGCGGCGAAAAAGTTGAGTGTTTCTATCAAATAATTTGTCTGAACTGTCAGGTTGGCGCGATTGTGGTTGCCGGCGCCCGATTTACTATCCGCGAGCATAAAGGCTTGGGATCTGGGACATATGACGAAGACACACATCCGCGCAGGCATGGCGCAGACATCACTATGCAGTTTGATCGCCTTGATTGCAGCGGGCCCTGCCGCCCTGGCGCAGGAGGTCGCTCTTGACCTTGGGACCGTTGTGGTCTCGGGGGAGCGCACCGACCGGCCTCTCAGGGACACATATGTTGCGGTATCGGTCCTATCGAGCGAGGACCTGGAAACTGCGCAACAGCAAAATCTGAACGAGGTATTGCTGCGTACCCCAAACGTGTTCGTGGAATCTCCCAACAACACGCCGTCGATCCGCGGCCTTCAGGGAGGTGGACCGGGTGGCGCTGTATCGACAACGATCACGGGCGCGCCGCCGCGCCTTGCCTTTATCACCGATGGTGTAACGCGACCTGCAAGCATCGCAAATTCGAGCGGCGTGTCATTGTGGGATGTCGAGCAGATCGAAGTGTTCAGAGGCCCACAATCGTTGTTGCGCGGTCGTTCCGCCATTGCCGGTGCGATCGTTGTTGAGACGAGGGATCCGACGTTCGATACCGAAGGCGCATTTCAGTTTGGCATCAAGGTCAACGACGTCAACGATCCGAGTTTTGTTTTGAATAGCGTCATTTCGGGGGGGATCACAGACAACATCGCGGGCCGGCTGAGCCTTGAACTTGCCGATGGCACGGACCCGCGTACGAGCGCCGGTTTCGGGGCGGGTTCCTATGTGACGGACTATGACAACATCCGATTGCGCGGCAAACTTCTCGGAACCTTCGACACCGGCTTGGGCGGGTTGGATCTGATATTCACCGCCGAACGCCAGCAAGGTCAGACACCGCAGACCCGTGCGACAGTTTCAACCCCTGCGCCATTCCAGACGCCGACAAATCGCGTTCTGTTGAACCCGGGCACCAATGCGCGGACCTTTGATACGGAAACCACGCTGTTTTCTCTGGAGGCCGTTCTCGATACCGGAGCGGGCGAGCTCAGTTTCATAACCTCGTACATCGACGACAGATACGAGAGCGTTTCCGAACAGGTTTTCCCTTCGCCTCTGGATGTGCAGGAGAAGATTTTTTCTCAGGATATCCTCTACGCTTTTGGCAAGACAGACCGCGCTTTTCGGGGCGAGTTTGGTGGAGTTTTCGGCTTCAATTACGAAAGGCGCGAGCAGGACAACAGCGTGGTTACACCGTTGCCGACCCCGCCGTTCCCGCCGGCCTCATTTCTGAATTTCTCGTCCGATGTCGTCACTGAGACCACGTCTGTTTATGCAGATATGCGATATGGTCTGACCGATCAGCTTACGATTTTTGGCGGTGCGCGCCTGTTGCATTTCAAAGATGACCGGAAACAGTTCAGGACCCCACCTTTCCCTCTGCCGCCATCAACTCAGACATCCAGCCAGTCCGAGACAGAGTTTTTGCCGACACTGGGCCTTGCATACTATTTCAACGAGCAGAGCGTACTGAGCGGCTCTGTGCGGCGCGGCTACAATCCGGGCGGTGGGGCGAGCAATCTTTTCACCGGCATGCCCTACACATTCGAAAGTGAGAGTGTGACGACCGCTGAAGTCACATACCGCAGCACCGCGCTGCAGGGTAGCGCGACATACGGCATCACAGCCTTTTACAACTGGCACGACAATCCACAGCTATTCGCCGAACTGGTGCCGGGCAATCGAGCCACGCTTCAGGTTATCAATCAACCCGAAGCGATTAGCTATGGACTGGAGTTCGACGGCACGTGGCAAGCGAGCGATAGACTGTTCTTCGATGCATCGCTCGGTCTGCTTGGCACAGAAATCACCGAGGCCCAGCTTTCCAATCTGGCGCTGAAGGGTAACTCTCTCGGACAGGACCCGGCGATAACTCTGTCGGTTGGCACGGTTTATCAGCTCTCGGATTTCTGGAGCTTGGATGGGCGGGTCACCTATCGCGGCGAAAGCGAAAACGATTTTAACAATGTGCCCGGCGCAGAGGTTGGCGATTACTGGCTTGTTGACGTGGGCGCGACGGGAGATTTCGAAAATGATCTGAGCGTGCGTGTCGCGGTGACAAACCTGTTTGATGAGCTGGGCGTCAACCGCTTTATCGGCAGTTTTGCCGACGTCACGCCGCCGCGCACAGTAAGCCTTACTGCGACCAAGCGGTTTTGAACCATGGACGGGGCGGGAACACTGCACCACGCCCGTCAGGTGTTGTTGCTGGTTGGTTTGTTGACGTTTGGGTCCGCCACGATTGCGCAGTTTGCCACTCAGGGCGTGGCGCTGTTTCTGCGCGCCAGTGATGCGTCCTCGGGCCTGATTGGGCTGATCTACGTGGCTGCAATCCCCTACACGCTGCGCTTCTTGTGGGCGCCGCTGGTGGACAAGTTCAGGCTTGGGTCCGAGGGACGATATGCGGGTTGGCTGACATGGAGTCAGGCGATCACCTGTCTGGCTGTGCTCGCGCTTTTTGTGGCGCCTCCGGATCGGGCACCTGCGGCTATCCTGGGGCTGGTCAGCATCTTCATGATCGCGCTGGGCACGCAGCTTACGGCGCTTGGCGGTTTGATGGCCGCACAGTTGGAGCCCGTGTTCCACCCGCGCGCGTCGTCGGTTCAGGGCATGTCGTCAGCGATAGCCGGTGTGTTTCTGGGGGCGGCCGTTCTGTATGTGCTCGCTGATCTTGGCTGGACCTTCGTGGTGGCGGCCTTGCTGAGCGTGTCGCTGGCCTCGCTGGCTGTGGCGCTTGTGCTTGCGCCGCGCGTTGATGCGCAAGTCAGCCCGGTTGCAGCAGCACCGTCGATGCTCAGTCACTTTTCGATCTTTCGCAAACCCAAGGCTCGACGGCTCTTTGTGATAACCTTTCTGGTCAATTGCGCCATAGTGATCCCGTATGCTGCGAAGTCGATTTTGTTGATCGATGCGGGGTTCTCCATTGCCAACAGCGCGCTTTATGGCCTCGTCGGCGGCAGCGCCGTCGGCGTGCTTGCCGCATTTTTGTCCCGCCCGTTGGTGGAGGCAATCGGCGCAATCCGCGCGCTTGCCGGTCTCGGGACGACCAATGTGATCGTCATGATATGCGTTGGGCGGGCGGCGGGAGATGCACCCGGGGCAGGGTTGACTGTCGTGAGTGTGCTCTTCGCCAACGCTTCAGTGTTCGCGACCTTTACCGTCAGTCGCGCTGCCATCATGTCGCTATGCGCGCCCGGTCGGGAAGCAACAGAGCTGACAAATTTCGTCGGACTTGAAACGGTACTTTACCTCGTGATTGCAGGCATTGGCCTTGCGCTTTTGGATGATGTCGGTTTTGGCACCGTTACAATCGCCGGTGTGGTTTTGACCAGCTTCGGCGTTGTACTGACCTGGCCATACGGGCGTGAAACCCACGATGAAACGGCGAGGTGACTGGGAAAATTACCCCATGTCACGCGCCATTCCAATCCGAACATGATCAGTGGTTGCTTTGTCTGCAATGGCCAACCGGACTTCACCGCAGCCATGAAGACAGTCAGCTTGAAGTCCGCGATGCAGCGCGTGGCGGTTCTGGTCAATGTGCTGCAAGAGCGCAGATCGCAGTCTTTCTCCGGCGGCCTTGGGCTGCCGCCGCTTTTGAAAAGTGTAGCATCTACGGTCGCTCTATAGGGACAAACGTTCAAGATGACCCATTCCGGGTTTTCAGATGTAGACCAATTTTCAAGAAGGAATTCTCAAAGCCGGCATTGACTGAGGAGTTCTTTATGGAAGCGCATCGATTGAGTTCTGAGGCCGTTGGCAGATGCACAAAATGCGCACCGGTGAGCCCCCCTGATCCAAGCTTTTTCAGCAGATCAAATGATGACTGTTTACTGGGTCAGTCACCGCTGGCTGAAGTTCGTGTAAGAAGTCTGTGAGGATAAAACTCTGAGCCAAAACTAGTAAGTACTGAGTTTATTGGTCGGAGTGAGAGGATTCGAACCTCCGGCCCCTGCCTCCCGAAGACAGTGC
>ERZ1740060.372-NODE-372-length-28644-cov-23.758648_pt1 | contig 28644 bp, 28 predicted proteins | sample MGYA00581743_ERZ1740060 | MGnify/ENA primary metagenome ERZ1740060 (study PRJEB43018, sample SAMN04849235) | marine metagenome | isolation source: floating plastic debris | place: Pacific Ocean | collected 2008-08-27 | study: EMG produced TPA metagenomics...
CCATCTGGTATTTCATCCATCACTACAATGCATCATTACTTGTGTAGCACTACCTAAAAAGAAAAGTGATGAAGTGATTCGGGCCTGGCGGCTGGCCCACAATGCCCTCTCCATGGGCGCGACTACGATGATCGCAGTCGCTGCGGCGCTGTCATTTTCGCCGGTGAGTGCCAGCATTCAGTGGGTAATCGCGATCGCCTTTATTGTCTCTGGCTATGGGTTTTGTTTCGCGCTAACCCTTGAGCCTTTTGTCGGAGACAGAGGATTATCGTGGACTGGCAAGTGGTCTAACAGGGTGGTTTTCTTGGGCAATGTTGTTGGCGCGTCCAGCTCTTTGCTCGGCGCCGTTGTGCTAGTCTACGCCTCTTATTCATCGATTTAACTTGATAAGTTTGAAGACCCATCATTGTCGTTAAAGGCTGCCATGGTAGAAACATCGGAAATCAACAAGGTCGTGTTTAAGATCCCCACTTATTCTTTTCAAATAGATGCTAATGGTCATGTTAACAATGCTGTTTATGTGCAGTGGATAGAAGTTGGTCTCCAAAAAATCTTTACTGCAGCGGACTTACCTATCACTTTGCTCAGGAAGGAAGGCATTCTCCCGGTTGTTGCCGATACGCAAATTTCTTACAAAACGTCGCTATTTGACGGTGATACGGTCAGAGTTGAGGTTTGGCTTTCAGCATTCAAATACATCTATGCTTGGGCTGAGTTTCGCTTCTACAACTCTGATGAAATACTGGTTGCGACAGGGCGACAGTGCGGCACTTTTGTCAGTTTGAGTAACCAGAAAGTGCGTAAGCTTTCTGCAAACCAGTACAGCTTGATGTCAAAATTTTTGATCCCAGCCTAGTAGGCTTGTGGCGTGAATTTGCCGTTCCTAAACGATTCAATCTGAAGCTGGCAAGACCTGATTGTGCAACGATGTGCTCTCCCCTGAATACCAGTTCTACAAATGACAGCTACCCAGACAAGTCGGCTTTCTCCCCGTCGGAGACCCTGCGGGTTGGCCTGGCCTGCCCATCGGGCTGACGCCGCCGCTCAGCCGACGTTCCTTGAACGGCGTCGAAAGGCAGATCGGTAGTCCAGTTTCAGAGCATTGGTATAACAACACAATGAAGACACACAGCAAGGCGCTAGCGTCCCACTTTGTGGTTGGAATTACTCCAACACGTTGAACGTCAGTCCAGAAAAGCTTTCTAATCGTTTAGCCAAGGCTTCGCCCAGCAAGGCCGCGGGCGTCCAAAAGCCGCCGCGCTCTGATGGCGGTACATCCTGCGCTAGGCACAGTGCCGCCTGCCCCAAAATTTTGGCCGTCGACCCATAGCCTGGATCGCGATCGCCCGTCACCTGCACTCGCATCTTTTCACCCTTGGCAGTGGTGCCGACAAACTGCAGCTGATAAAAGCCTTGGGCCTGCTCTGCCGCTGTGGGACCAGCACCAGAGGCCGGTAAAACCAATGTTTCTAGCAGCCAGCGGGTCGGCGGCAACGCCGCTGCGAGCACCAAACCCTCTAACCCTAGCTTCAACGCTTGGGCCAGCAGCCAGCCCTGAGGGCCATCACTGGTGACGATGCCCTCATCGTATTGAAAAGTCGAACCATAGGCTGACTGCAGCAAAAAATTAGATCGCAACACCACACGGGTATTGACATCCGCCATGACAAACGGGGTCACCCAGGCCTGAAAATCAGGATCGTATTGCACCGGTATCAATGGCGGCAGCTGATCGGTTACTTTGTCACTGTCGGGGCAGAGCGAATAGGGATCGCGAATAGACTCGCGAAGACTGGCATCAGTTGTCGCCTCTTTGACTAAATTCAGGCCGCTGGCGGCAGTGCCGCCGGAAACACCCCCTTGCGCCGCGACGACGCGCATTTTGACCCGCGTGCAGGGTTCGCCGAATCGCTTTTGAGACTGCTGCTGCAGATAATAAACGCCCAGGTCAGAGGGGATGGAGTCAAAGCCGCAGCAATGGACAATGCGTGCCCCGGAAGTCTGAGCCTGAGCGGCATAGCGCTGAATCATACGCCGCATCCACTGCGACTCGCCGGTGAGATCACAGTAATCGGTGCCGGTTGCCGCACAGGCTTGCACCAGCCGTTCACCATAGAGGGCATAGGGGCCAACGGTCGAGACAACCACGCGGGTCTGGGCGCAAAGGTGGTTTAGGGAGTCGGCGTCCGTCGCATCGGCGATCAGCTGCGGGAGTGGGGCGGCATCAGGGCCGAGGGCGGTGACCAGTGCCTTGAGCTTGGTCACCGATCGCCCCGCGATCGCCCAACGAAAGGGTGTTGAGGAAGCCGTTTGGGTTAACAAATAGCGACAGAGAATTTGGCCGACAAAACCGGTAGCCCCAAACACAACCAAGTCATAGTGGGCGAGATCAGCAGCCATGAACAGATACCTGCGGTAAAACTGACGCCGTCTATCTACAGCGTCATTATCAGATTAAGCCGTTACCGTTGGCTACAGCACCCGGCGGCAGACTGATTAAGGCGAGAAATTAGGCGGATTCTTCTAACGAGTGACTGAACACGTCAAATACTTGCCGACAGCAGTGCTTGAGGCGATCACCAGCGGCCCCCTCTGGCACAACTGCTCCTGCAAACGACCATTGCTCGATCGTTGACAGCGTCCACTGCTTGCCGCGATGGTCGTAGCCGCCGACTTCGATGCCGATGACGCGCTTGGTGCAGCTATCCACATCGTCGTAAAAGCGGATCTGGACTAAAAAGCTGCGGCAGTGAAATAGACGGCTAAGTCCGGGAAAATGCAGGCCAATATCCACCGAGTCAGGATCAACCAGCGATCGCGTATCGCTGTCGTTCGTCCACGGCTTTAGGTCGACCCGTAAATCAGGCAACTCTGATTTGAACAGATGCACGACGGTCGCAATCTTGCTAGCAAATTCGATGCTGGTGGCCTGTTCGGCTGCGTTCACCTCTGCCTACTCCGAAAACGCAACTTTCAAACTAAGATAACGTTTCGTTGCAAACAGTCAACTCTGTAACGAACCTACGACGGTACTCGTTACAAAGCGCAACTGATTCAGTTCCCCAATGGGGCATGACGGTCTGAAAACGAGCGTGACGGGCGTTCCCTAAAGCTCCATTTCGCCCGGCAGCAGGTGCGATTGGCAGGTGGCCAAAATGTTATTCTCAGTCGCTCTCGGTGTGCCCAAATCAAAGAAGCCGTCTAGCTGTAGCGGGGCTAAACCTGGGTTCGTAGCAGCCACTGGACTGTCGTCGGTGACCAGGGCGATCGCGTAGGCATACACCTCTTGGGTGTAGCTGTTCGTAATCTGCAGCGCTAGCGCCTGCCCGGTGAGGTGGCCCTCAAAGCAGTCAAACGAAGACTGCGGCATGTACAAGGCACCCACCACGTTGGAATTCTTGGCTTCAAACACCATATAGGCCGCGCCAATGGCATCAGGCTGCGGTTGCGAACCGTAGAAATACACGCCGTCGGCCATCGGCTGAGCCGCGCTAGTTGCGTCAATGGGATGGTTCGCCACGACGGTGGCCGGGGGCACAGGGCTCGCTGGCGCCGTTGCGCTCAACAGTAACGCCCCCACAACGCCGCCGACTAAGACTTGCCAGCGGGATTGACCGATCACACCGTGGCGGAAAGAGCCAGCAACAGGATGGCGGATCACTGTTTCTAACGATGCTCTAACACTTATCACGATGAACTCCCTAAATATATTTTTTTATCGTTGAAATCAGAAAAAATGAATTTCATATGATTTCACTTTAGAGGACTGGTTGCAGGCCGATAACGCAAAGCCTCAAGAGCGTAATATCTCTTTGTAAGCGATGCCCAAAACCTCCAGCCAGAGAGTGATCGAGGTCACACCCCTGCCTCTGGGTTGTTCTGACAATACCGTTGATAAATGTTCCCGTAGCGCCCAGGGTGACAGCCTGGAAAGTGCCACCCTTCGGTTAACTACGGTTGCGGATTTGGCGAAAGTCTGGTATCGACCCTAGGCTCTACAGTTCACCATCCCGCCATCCCCGCCGGTGGCCCCGCCTGTTGAGGCCGTGCACCGCATCAGCACCACCCGAGAGCGCCGCTTGGCCGGATGCGGTGCACGGCACGAGAGCCCGGCCGAATCGTCCGAGATTGCAGTGGTTTCGCGATAAACTAAAGGGCAGGATGCTGTAAGTTTGGGCATGAGAAGCCGAGATGGAAGATCTCATCAACACCTTCGAAATAGGCCGAGTCCTCATTAAACTACTGCTGTTTATTGACAAGCGTCCCAGTTCTGGAGAGTACGTTCAGGAAATCCGGCATCATCTTAAGGAGTTAGATCAGGAATTAGAGGTTGGTCAGACTTACTCCCTCGATGTCGTGGATGTGTGTGAACAGCCTTACTTGGTGGAGCATTTTCGGCTAATTACCACCCCGGCGCTGGTGAAGTTTGCCCCCGGCCAGCAACAGGTGATTTCGGGGAGCAATATTTTGACGCAGCTCGATCAATGGTGGCCCCATTGGCAGCGAGAAATTACCGCGTTGTCGGATGCAGCCATGGTGGGTAAACGGTTCCCCATTACCGACAGCGATGGTCTGCAAGCCGAAGGGGAACTGGCTCATTCGGTCGAAGTGATGAAGCTGTCGGATGAGATCTTTCGCCTGAAGCAAGAGAAAGAAGATTTAGAGGCGCAGCTACAGTTTAAGAACCGGATTGTGGCGATGCTGGCCCATGATTTGCGGAACCCGCTGACGGCGGCGTCGATCGCGGTGGAAACCTTAGAATTGGGCTACGGCGAAGAAATTACGGAAAATCGGCGATCGCTCTCTCCCAAGCTCACCGCCCAGCTGCTGCGCCATGCCAAAACCCAGATTCGCGCCATGGATCGGATGATTTCCGATATTTTGCAGACCGCGAAAGGGGCGGCGGCGGATCTGCAAATTCAGCCCCAAGAGATTTCTTTCAATACCTTGTTCGCAGAAACATTGGCGTCGATGCGCAACAAGTTTGAGGCCAAATCGCAGGCGATCGATCTTGATATTCCCCAAGATTTGCCACAGGTTTATGTCGATGCGGGGCAAATTCAGCGGGTGATCTCTAACCTGTTGGACAACGCCAGCAAATACACCCCAGAAGGCGGCGGCTTACACGTCTCAGCCCTACATCGCACCACGCAAAAGATTCAGGTGTGTGTTAAAGATACGGGGCCGGGCATTCCGACCAGTAAGCGCGAGGCGATTTTTGAAGATAGCGTGCGGCTGCAGCGTGATGAAAGCCAAGACGGCTATGGGTTAGGGCTGGCTCTCTGTCGCCGTATTGTGCGGGCTCACTATGGACAAATCTGGGTAGAATCTGACCCTGGTGAAGGCAGCCAATTTTGTTTTACCTTACCTGTCTTTCGATCGTAAGCAGAGCCTCACTTCGTGCGTGAGTCGCTGCAGCCCGCGTCATGCACGTTTAGCAATATGGTCTAGTCTCTGACACAGCATTGCTGCTATGGAGGTATGAGCATCGCTCCGAAACCCTGCTTTTCAGGGATGGCAGTCTAATGCTCACGAGACGGTAGATTAAAGCCAGTTCGGGTGAAGCCAAACTCCGTTTCTTTCCCCTCTCTACAGGAGATTGTCGGCCAGCTTGTCTAATGCCCTCAACTCGAACTGGCGTTAGATTCAGCATAAAAAAAGGGGGCGATCGCCCCCTTGATTCAACCAATCAAGATTAATTGTCTTAATCGCCTTAGTAGCGATAAGAGTTGCTGCTATTGCCGCCGGGCTTGTGAACGATAAAGCTGAGAATCTGACACTGCTTGACGTTGTCAAAACCGACCACGCGCACAAAGCAGTTGGGATACTCAGACCGGCAAGCCTGAACTTCGCTCAGCACTTCTTGCGTTGAACTGGCGTTAAACAACGGCAACTTCCACATCGTCCAATAGTAAGTCTCAGGATTGGAGTCTTCATTGAATTCGATGGCGGGAATGTAGCCCATCTGTAAAATGTAGGCAATTTGCCGCTCAATTTGAGCATCCGTCAAAGGCGGTAGATAAGACAGCGTTTCGTAACGACGCTCTTTAGGCAGAGTTTTCATGGTTTCTCTCTAAGTAAATGAATGGGCGATCGCGCTAAGCGATCGCGGTTGAACTGAAGGGTGAGTCAACACCCCAAAATTGCGAGTGGGTAGCCGTTAGACTCATTCCGAATCGACGGTGGGTTCCTGAGAGATATCAGAGTCGAGCGCGAGCTCAGACTCCACGGCGTGCTCGGCATCTCCCAGTTGAGTCAACCGTTCTAAATGCTGACGACGGTGTTCCATATTGGCCTGCTGGATACCGGTCACGACCATTTCAGGCAAAAACTCGCAGATGCTCTCTGCAATATGCTGCCGACTGATCATAATTCGCATCGCTAGTTCCGCATTCTCTGATAAGAGCGTTTGCAGATAGGCTTCGCCATCCTGCAGCGCTTCCTTCGTCGAAAAGGCGTTCAGCCAATAGGCATGAGCTGGGTTGGTTTCCTTCAGCTGACTCAGCACAGTTTTCACTGCCTGATAGGTCAGATAGCTAGTGAGCACCCTAGCTGCATCTTTTGCTGATTGCTTAAGGTCCATCGGTGTTTATCGAACCCTCGAAATCGACCCCGCCGGACGGTGGGTAGGGCTGATTTAAGCCCGAAGCTGCTAAAGATTCGGTAACTTATGCAGCTATTTGCCCAACTTTACAGGCCGTTGCCGACCCCGGGCCTACCCACTGTCGCTGTCGCCGGAACAAGGTGCCGTAGCACCTGCCCGCACTTAGATGGTGTCAACGGTGTCGAATTCGAACTTGATTTCCTTCCACAGTTCACAAGCAGTGGCCAGTTCAGGCGACCACTTACAAGCTTCGCGGATGATGTCACCACCTTCGCGAGCCAGGTTACGGCCTTCATTACGAGCCTGCACACAAGCTTCTAGAGCAACCCGGTTAGCGGCTGCGCCCGGTGCATTACCCCAAGGGTGACCCAAGGTGCCGCCCCCAAACTGCAGGACGGAATCGTCGCCAAAGATTTCCACCAGGGCGGGCATGTGCCACACGTGGATACCGCCAGAAGCCACAGCCATCACGCCACCCATAGACGCCCAGTCTTGGGTGAAGTAAACGCCGCGAGACTTGTCTTGCTCGACGTAGTTTTCGCGCAGCAGATCGACGAAGCCGAGGGTGCCAGCGCGATCGCCTTCCAGCTTGCCAACCACCGTACCAGTGTGAATGTGATCACCACCAGACATCCGCAAGCACTTGGCCAAAACGCGGAAGTGGATACCGTGGTTTTTCTGGCGGTCAATGACGGCGTGCATCGCCCGGTGAATGTGCAGCAACATGCCGTTGTCGCGACACCAGTGAGCCAACGTCGTGTTGGCGGTAAAGCCACCCGTGAGGAAGTCATGCATGACGATGGGCATGTCGAGTTCTTTAGCGTACTCAGCCCGCTTCATCATCTCTTCGCAGGTAGCGGCGGTGACGTTGAGGTAGTGACCCTTGATTTCACCGGTTTCGGCCTGAGACTTGTGAATGGCATCTGCCACAAACAAGAAGCGATCGCGCCACCGTTGGAAGGGCTGCGAGTTAATGTTCTCGTCGTCTTTGGTGAAGTCCAAACCGCCGCGCAGACATTCGTAAACGGCACGACCATAGTTCTTCGCAGACAGACCCAGCTTGGGCTTAATCGTACAGCCGAGCAGCGGCCGACCATACTTGTTGAGGCGATCGCGCTCAACCTGAATGCCGTGGGGCGGGCCTTGGAAGGTCTTGAGGTAAGCCACGGGAATCCGCAGGTCTTCTAGACGTAGCGCCCGCAGCGCTTTGAAACCAAAGACGTTGCCCACCAAGGAGGTCAACAGGTTGGTGACCGATCCTTCCTCAAACAAATCGAGGGGATACGCAACGTAGCAGATGTATTGATTGTCTTCGCCGGGGACAGGCTCGATGTCGTAGCAGCGGCCCTTGTAGCGATCCATATCGGTCAACAAGTCCGTCCAGACCGTCGTCCAGGTACCAGTCGAGGATTCTGCTGCCACTGCAGCGGCACATTCCTCAGGCGGTACGCCGGGCTGCGGGGTCATCCGGAATGCGGCCAAAATATCCGTATCTTTTGGAGTGTAGTCAGGGGTGTAGTAGGTCAGTTTGTAGTCCTTGACCCCGGCCTGATATCCAGATTTTGACTGAGTCGTTGTCTGCGAGTAAGACATATCTCCCTTCCTGTAAGGTTCGTAACGACACCACAGCATCTCTCGCTGCAACACAGCGGGATGCCCAAATGGCTGCCTATGGCTAAGATTGCGATCTAACCCCAAAGCAGGTGGCACTTTTGCTTAATGCACTCCAGCAACCCATCGGCATCAACTGCCTCAAACGGGTTCCAGCACTGGATTTCGGGTATCCTGCATTACCCTATGCTTTAAAGAATACTATCAGCGATCCGATAAGCTTGGTTTTGGAAGATCTGTATAGAATCATAAATAAAAGTTATGTAGGACTATCTCGCAACCTTGCGCAATGTGTTGCTATGTAATCCCACTTTTCATGAAGTATCCGAGGTGGTAAAAGGGTTTCATTCCTTGATGAACGAAAAATATCAAAACACTCCCTTAGTCACCACTCTGGTTCAGAATTTCGCCCCGATTGTGAGGTCCCTTGAATTTCAGAATTTAACGTGCTGGTTTGAATAAGTTGGTTAAATGGGTCGGGTACTCAATACTCCAGTCTGGCCTACACAACTTTTGTGCTCACGATGTCATCTCCGTTTTCGACTTCCTCACTCACGGTCGCTCACCTACAATTTGCCCAAAACGGCATTTGGGAGCAGGTTGAGACCGTTCATCCCAATTGTTTTGCCGACCTGTATCAGCTTTCTCACTGGTTAGATCAGGCGGCGCGCGATATCGCGGTAGAAGCGTTGTTTATGAATGAAGCTGAGGAATTGACTGGCTTCATTGGGGTGCGCACCCAGGATTTGCCTAGTGATCGCCGCACCTTGATGTGGTTACGTTTGGCCACGTTAATCGCCACGACCGAGCCTAAATCGCTGGATGAGCTGTTGAGCCAGTGTCTAGGCGCTTTGCAGTTGCCGACGGCACTGCCGGCTGCCGCCCCCACCTTTGAGATGGGCATCTTCAACTTTTGGAATACTGCTGAGCCGCTACTCTTCAAAGATTCGCCGTTGGAAGAGCTGACAGCATTGATGGCGACAGGCACTGGGCCAGCTTGGCTAAAACAGGGGCACATCGCCCCGATTTGTCTGGAATATGTTTGGCATCAACCCACTCACATCTGGATGTCTCGAAATGTGAGTATCCAATCAGAGGAGCGCTATTTCGTCGACCTTGAGCAGGTTAAAGTGCTGCTGCCAGCATGAGTCATGCCGTGGAATCGCCTCACAGGGCGACATCGTGACTTGAGCGAGAACGTTGTTCAACCATCCCCTCTTCAACGCTGCGATGGGAAGTGAACCGGAGTCAAAACTTAACGGGCAGTCTCACCGTAAAAGTGGTGCCCACATCTACCTTGCTGCTGACCTCAATGGTGCCACCGTGCAGATCGACAAACTGCTTGACGATGCTTAACCCTAGGCCCGTCCCCGGAATGTTGCTGACGTTGCGACCCCGCTGAAACGGTTCAAACAAATCGCGCCGATCGGCTAGCGGAATGCCCACCCCTTCATCTTGCACCTTCAAAATGACTTGCTGCCGCCGCTTGGTGAGCTTCAGCCAAATCGCCTTGTCAGTCAACGTATAGCGCATCGCATTCGAGAGCAGATTGCTGATGATCGATCGCAGCAGCCGTTCATCGCCTTGAGCCATAATTTGACGGCTCCGACAGGCCAGTTGAATTGGGGCCTGGGGCCGATAATATTCTGGCTCGGCCAGCAAGCTCTGACAAAAGCTCACCAATTCAACCGGAGTCGGGGCAATCTCCAGTACCTTGGCTTCGATTTTGCCAATCACCAAGATGTCATCGATCATCTGGGTCATGCGTTCGACGTTTTCGTTGATGGCACAGAGATAATCGGCTTTTTCGGTGAGGGTGAGCTTTTTGTCGTAGCGATTGAGCGACGTCACTGAGAGCGCAATGTTGTTGAGGGGATTGCGAAACTCGTGGCAGACCATCGAGACGAAGCGCGATCGGCTAGTCCCTTGAAGGTCTTGTGAGCCTGGGCTCGCTTCACCTTGCAGACAGCCACCGAGGTCGAATCGATGAAACTGATGCCTGTCCCCCCACCCCAAAGCGACGGTTCAGAAAGCTCACCAAGCCCATAAAGCTTCACGCTCCACCGTTGCTAACAGCAGGGCAATAAATCACATCCGCTCCATCTGGATAGGCTGTCTTGGACATCGGCTTACCCAAAGCCCCGAGCCCGTGGAGCTACATGCCACTGCTTGATTTCGCCCGCGCTGCCGCCCGCGAGTAAGCGATCGCCGGCTGGTGACCAGACAAGACACGAGACTCCTGAGGAAAACGCTTTGAGCGATTGATCAAGTTTACGGCCTTCTCGCCACAGCGCAATTCGACCCTCTTGTCCGGCAGACGCCAACACGAATGAATCGGGCTGAAAAGCGATCGCATTCACCCGATCTTGATGATGCTGCAAGACCTGTGACTGCCAACCAGTCTTCGGTTTTTCGCTGCGTTCCCAGACCGTGATACCTTCGACGCAAGCGGCGGCCACGAGTGGAGAGCCGGTCGCCATGTTTGGGGTTGACCAAGCCAATTGCCGGACTTTGCCCGGAAACCCTTGCATCAGCCAGGGTGGGGGACTGCCCCATTCCGTGACGGTAAGCGTCCGATCCAAATTGCCCGAGCCCAGATAGCGACCATCTGCCGACCAAGCACAGAATAAACTCGCCCCTGGGACGGCAATCAGCGTCGGTTTAGCCTGCCAATCGTCCGTTTGCCAAACCTTGACCCCATCATGACCACTAACCGCAAGCCGATCTCCCGCCGGATGCCAGGCTAAATGTAAAACTGATGACGCGGCAAAATCCAGCTCGGCGATCGCCTGCTGCGCTTTCACATCCCAGACACGTAGGGTAGAGCCGACCCCATAGGCCAATAAAGGCAACGTTGGATGCCAAGCCAGCGTATCAATCCAAGTACTGCCATGAGGTTGGCGCAGACAAACCGCCGCCGCACCGATATCCCAAACCGACAACTCACTGGCTTGTCCCGCCCAGGCGCAGTAATCACCCGCTGCCGAAAACCCCAAACGATTAATTGCTTGCCCCTGATGGTCTGACAGCGACGTGGCCTCCCCTTCCAGGGAGAACAGCATCACTTCACCAGCGGCAGTAGCTGCCGCCGACAACCTCCCGCCAGGGGCCCAAGCCACCGCAGTCACGTAATCCGATAAAGTTTGCTGCCATTGCGGGGTGAGTTGGAGCTTTGCTGTCTTCACGCCAGACACGCCCGAAACCCCTTACGAATTTCCGCTTCGTCCAGGTTGCGACCAATAAAGACCATCTCACTCCGGCGAGTTTCTTCAGGCTTCCAAGCGCGATCGCCGCGACCATCAAAAATCATGTGAACGCCTTGGAAAACAAACCGCTCCTCTTCTCCCGCCAGGTTCAAAATTCCTTTCGTGCGAAAAATGTCAGGCCCCTTGGTTTGCAAGAGGTCACTCACCCAAGCGCTGAGTTTGTCACTATCGAGGGGCTGCTCTTCCACAATGGCAAAGGAATACACCTCGTCATCGTGCTCGTGGGCATCTTCATTGAGAAAATCGGGATCGACTTCTAGGGCGCGATCCAGATCAAATGCTTTCACCCCAATCACAGACTCAATGTCTAATTCAGAATTTTGGGTGCGATAAATCTTCACCATCGCATTCATCTCTTTGATGCGGCGCTCTAGTTCGGCGAGCTCGGCTTCCGTCACCAAGTCAATTTTGTTCAACAAAATCACATCGGCAAAGGCAATTTGCTCTTGGGCTTCATCGCTCTCCCAATGCTGGGCAATGTGCTTAGCATCCACAACGGTGACCACAGCATCTAGCGCCAGTTGTGATTGAATGTCTTCATCCACAAAAAAGGTCTGAATCACTGGAGCCGGATCGGCTAGGCCGGTGGTTTCAATCACTAAGTGATCAAACTTGTCACGGCGCTGCATCAGATTACCGATAATGCGGATTAAGTCGCCCCGCACGGTGCAGCAAATGCAACCATTATTCATTTCAAAAATTTCTTCGTCAGCATCAATCACCAACTGATTATCGATGCCCACTTCGCCAAATTCATTCACAATGACCGCAACTTTTTTGCCGTGCTCATAGGTCAAGATGCGGTTGAGCAGGGTGGTCTTACCGGCGCCTAGGTACCCCGTTAACACGGTTACTGGCAAACCTGCAGTTGCTGTCGTCATGGTGCTTTTAACCTTCGAACTTAATACAGAGGAACTCGTCGCATTATCCTCATCGCCGTTCATAGGGAAAAGTTCGTGGTGAACTTTTCCCTTCAGTGTCGAGGCGATCGCGCTTAACAGCAGTGCGTATCGTCTCCTTTTAACGCTTGCAACACTGCTTCATGGGAGATGTCAGCCGCTGCCGCATGAATTTTGTAGGTTTGGGTGGGCTGCGTCATGACTGCAATGACGGTTTCTATCGGCGGGCAACCGGGCTCATGGCATTGCAACTGACTGATGGAGATGAGCACTTCGGCAGAGAGTCCTAAGGCTTCATAAGTCCACGTCTTGAGTTGCTGAATCGCTTCTGAGCTAGCGGCTGGTTTTTGCTGTTTAAAGAGGTTCATCGGGTTGAGAAGTGGTGTGATGATGCCGTCAGAATATCAGACTCGTTAAGTGCGATCGCGCCTGCTATAAACCGAGGCCCACTAGGATTAGTTTTGTGGGTCTTCTACGAACTGGCGACCATAGGCTTGGCACTGTGATTTTGTTGGCCGTTATGAATCTTGCTATTTTTGATGACGCTCTTTAATACATCAAAGCCACGCTGTTGTTGTCCCTGAGCAAAATTGAGAAAATTCAAACCGTCAGAGGTCAGAAATCAGAAGTATAGTTGAGCGTCATTGTTTTTCAGCTCGAATTTCCTGCAAGATTTGCGCCACCTCAGCGTCTGAGTGGTGATGTCGCGTTAACACCTTTGCCGTTGAATCGAGCACCTGATCGGCAAATAGCTGAGTGAGGTCTTGCCGCAAACACTTGCCAATATAGAGTTTCATCAAGGCTTCCACCGACATATCCTTCTGATGCGCTACCTTCTTGAGCGACTCCAACGTATCCCGAGGAATTTGCAAAGTCACCGTTTCAGCCGCTCGCAGGCGCACCTTTAGCTCCATCGGTTCCCCTAAATCTTGATCAAGATTGCTCATACAACCGCCGCTCCTCACGAGTCGCCACACGGGCTGAGATGATTCTAATTCTGACACTGCGCTCAATTTGGATTACCAGGAGTAATCGTTCAGCGAGTGAATATCCTAGAGCGAACTCTCGAACTTCCTCATTCGCAGAAGCATCGCCCATCACGAAAAAAGGGTCGAGAAAAACTTCAGCCGCCTCTTCGAAAGTCACCCCATGCTTTAGAAAATTGCTTTCTGCTTTGTTCGCGTTCCATTCAAACTCTAGCCGTTCCAGGCCATAGCTGACATCCATATCGCTGTTTTACACCCCCTACGGCTCCTGCGCTCAAGCAGGCCGATTGCGCTCTTCAGGTTGCCCCTCCGGCGAAACTGACAGATTCATGGGCAACCGCACGGTGAAGGTACTGCCCTGGCCGACCTTGCTTGCCACCTGCAAGGTGCCTTGTTGCAAGTCAACAAACTGCTTCACAATGCTTAGTCCGAGCCCAGTGCCCGGAATATTGCTCACGTTACGACCTCGGTGAAACGGCTCAAATAAGTGACGCTGATCGGCTCGTGGAATGCCCATGCCTTCGTCCTCCACCTGCAAAATCAGCGTCGCTTGTCGCTTCGCTAGCTTGAGCCGAATGATGTTTTCATCTGGGGTGTAGCGCATCGCATTTGAGAGTAAATTGCTGAGGATGGAACGCAACAAGCGCTCGTCTAAATTGGCCATCAGTTGGCGGCTCCGACAATTGAACTGAATTGGCGACTGGGGGCGATGATATTCCTGCTCAGCCAGCAAGGTTTGGCAAAAAGCCACGAGTTCCAACGGTTCTGGAGACACCTCTAGGACTTTGGCCTCGATTTTGCCGATGACTAAGATGTCATCAATCATCTGGGTCATGCGTTCTACATTGGCATTGATCGCCAGTAGATAATCAGCCTTGTCGGCGGCACTGAGTTGAGCATCATAGCGATTGATTGATGACACCGACAGCGCAATATTATTTAAAGGATTACGAAATTCGTGGCACACCATCGCGACAAAGCGCGATCGCATCTCGCTCAGCTCGCGTAACTGCTCATTCGCCTCCCTCAATTTGGCAGTGCGTTGCTGCACCTTGAGCTCCAGTTCTTCATTCGTGCGCTGCAAAATGTCTTCTGCCCAGCGTCGTTGGGTAATGTCTCGAAAGGTAACCACTGCCCCAATCAGCGTTCCGGCTTCATCATGCAGGGGCGTACTGATATACTCCACTGGGAAGCTCGTACCGTCCTTGCGCCAAAACACTTCGTTGGTCACTCGCCGTGTACTGCCATCTTGAAAGGCTTGATAAATAGGACAGTCTTCACGCTGATAGTGAGAGCCATCAACGTGGGAATGGTGCAGCACCGCATGCATCGACTTGCCAATCAAGTCTTCAATGGGCCAATCAATCATCGCTGCCGCTGCGGGATTCACAAAGGTCACATGCCCGTTGAGGTCTAACCCGTAAACCCCCTCGCCCACGGCATTCAGAATGAGCTGATGCTGACGACGTAACTGTTCTAGCTCCTGAGCGACGGGCACAGAGGCGGGCGATCGCATAGCCTGAGGCGCTGCAGAGAGCCAGTAGTAATCAGTCATTAGAAGAATTTACACGTATCACCAGGGACACTCTGAGGCGGCATAAATCAGGCAACCCGCCCAATCTTGCGCTCCCCCTATCCCATAAATGTAGCTTAGGCTACCACGAGGGAGCTTTTTAAAGATTACTAAAGAGATATATCAATACCGATTCAGGGATTCTATGGCTCTCCTGACATCAATCAAACAGAGTGCCCTGAAAGAGCTTACTTAACAGGTTTTGAAAATAGTAGTTAGTCTTCAGGCTATCAGCTTGTCAGCCAGGTTTAAAGGCGTAGCTGAACAGATCTTTCTTCACCTCCAGGCTGAAGATAACTGGCCAGCAGTCAGATCAATAGAAGCATCATGAGAACTGTACTCGTCATTGAAGATGAGTTGCAAACGCGCAACGTTTTTTTGAAATGTCTGACCTTTGAAGGCTTTCAAGCGTATGGTGCCAGCAATGGGAATGAGGGTATTCAACTCGCGCAAGAACATCAGCCTGATTTAGTTGTTTGCGACATTATGATGCCCGATATGGATGGTTATTCAGTGCTCTCTACGCTTCGCAATGCCCAGACAACAGCAGCCATTCCACTGATTTTTTTGACGGCTAAAGTGACGATGGCTGATCTGCGTCGTGGTATGGAATTAGGCGCTGATGATTACCTGACTAAGCCTTGTACCGTCGAGCAGTTTTTATCTGCGATTACGACAAGACTTAAGCGTCACGAAGCCATCAGGGCCGCTGCCCAATCACCTCAAAACCCTGATTTTCAAGATTCTGACACAGGCACGCAGCCACTAGACGCCAGCAATAGCGACACTATTTTTCCTGACTGTCCGAAATTAGCGAGCGTTTTTCAATTTATTGAGCGTCACTATCGAGACTCCATTAATTTGAGTGATGTGGCTCAGGCGGCGGGTTACTCGCCGGCCTATCTCACCAACTTAGTCCAGGCAGAAACTGGCCTCTCGATTAAGCGCTGGATTATTGAGCGACGCATGATCCAGGCCCGGCGATTGCTGAAGCATTCAAATCAATCTATCAGACAAATTGCTGAACAGGTTGGCTATAGTGATGCCGGTTATTTTGCGCGACAATTTCGCCAGTCGCATAGCGTTTCTCCTCAGATCTGGAGAAAACAATTCGCAACAAAAGCAACACGTTGAAACCCGAAGCAGGGGCTATACCCTCAACTTCTGTATCAAAAACAACAATCCTAAAATATCTTTGATCGTTATCAGGCGAATTCCCAAAAATAGTCCTATGTTTTCCAAAAAATGATCCCTATTTTTCATTGGCAAGGCTGGTATAGTTCACTTCAAATGCATGCCAGCTCACTCATTTTTGGTTCTTGGTTGAGTTGTTAATTAGGCTTAGGTAGGCAGCAAATTATGGCTTTTGGTTCAGCAACACAGACCGCGCGAAGATGGAATAACCTCAACTGCGATCGCGGTGAGCTTTCCGATTTTGAACTTGCGTGCATCCTTTGCGGGGGCACACACTCCACGATGGATCACTGGGAATTCATTCAGACCATGCCCAAAGACCCCATCGATATGGTGGATGACTTGGTCAAGATGGGGATTTATAAGCAGAACCAGTTCCGGGCTGCTGAAGGGGTCAATGCCTACGAGCTCCGCAAAGCCCTCTTTCTGAAGCGGGTTGGTCGCGGCGACGCCAATCGCGAAAAACTCATTCTCGGCCTGTGTCAACAAGCCGGTGGCTTAGATCAGGCTTTTGCAGCGGCGTTTGGTTCCCAAGCGGGCCTCTTCTTCAACGACACGATTCGCAACAGTGGGGCAACGCGCCGTGAGTTTATGCGCAACATGGCCGTGGGGGCAGCCTTGGTTGCCCTGGCAAGTTGCAATGGCGGTGGCGGTAATGAACCTGCTGCGGAAGACGATGCCGCCCCGGTCGACGCTTCCGGTCTGGAGAAGACTGACTTACAGATTGGGTTTATTCCCATCACTTGCGCTTCGCCCATCATCATGTCGGAACCGTTGGGCTTTTACGAAAAGCATGGCTTGAATGCCACCGTGGTGAAGATGCCCAGCTGGGGGGCGGTGCGGGACTCCGCGATCGCGGGTGAGCTCGACGCTTACCACATGCTGGCGCCCATGCCGATTGCCATGACCCTAGGGCTGGGCTCGGCGTCCTTTGGGGTGAAGCTAGCCAGTATCGAGAACATTAACGGTCAAGCGATCACCGTCGCCAATCGCCATAAAGGCAACATCAATGGTCCGGCTGACTTCAAAGGTTTTACCTTTGGGGTGCCGTTCCCGTATTCCATGCATAATCTATTGCTGCGGTACTACTTAGCAACTGGTGGCATCGATCCAGATGTGGATGTGCAGATTCGTCCAGTGCCCCCGCCAGATAGCATTGCGCAGATGGTCGCGGGTGACATTGATGCCTATCTGATGCCGGATCCGTTTAACCAGCGGGCGGTTTACGAAGGAGAGGGCTTCATTCACATGATTACGAAGGAGCTGTGGCCGGGGCATCCTTGTTGTGCGTTTGCGGCGAGTGATGAGTGGATTGATGCCAATCCGAACACCTTCCGCGCCTTGAATAAAGCCATTGTTGAGGCTACTGGCTACGCCAGTGACCCCGCCAACCGAGTCGAGATTGCGGCGGCAATTTCGGAGCGAGCTTTCCTCAATCAGCCGGTTGAGGTCGTAGAAGCCGTGCTAACTGGCAACTACGATGACGGCAACGGCAACACCCTCAGCGTGCCCGATCGCATCGACTTTGATCCCTATCCTTGGCAGAGCTTTGCCAACTGGATTTCGTCTCAGCTCGTCCGTTGGGATTTGCAAGGTGACGGCGTGGCTGGCCAAGTTATTCCAGAAACCGGCTACGACGAAGTCGGTCAAGACATCTTTTTGACTGACTTGGCCCGTGAACTCGCAAGCGAATTAGGTCAAGCTCCCCCAGACGAAATTTATCGAACTGAAGAGTTGGAGTTCGACACTTTTGATCCGGCTGAGCCTGAAGCCTACGTCCAACAGCAAATTGACGAATACGGCGTCTAATGGCCGTGGTTAGGAGGTATCAGCATGACAGTTAGCGACACCAGTACAACCGCCCCCTATTACGGGGGCGAAAAGGAGTCCTTGTTCTTTACGGATGGCGCAAAGGCATTTCTGCTCTTTGTGGGTTCACTCATCGCCTTTCTAGTGTTTTGGGAGATCGGCGCTCGGGCTGACCTGTTTGCCAAAGGCATGCCCACAGCATCGGCCACCCTCAAAGAGCTTTGGTGGTGGTCAACCCATCCATTTTTCAATAATGGTCCGAACGATTTGGGCATCGGGTGGAATCTACTCATTAGCTTGCGGCGAGTGGCGATTGGCTACTTTTTGGCGTCGATCGTGGCGGTTCCCTTAGGCATTTTGATGGGTATCTCCTCGGTTGCGCGGAAGGGGTTTAATCCCTACGTGCAACTGTTGAAGCCGATTTCACCGTTAGCGTGGCTCCCCTTAGGGCTCTATGTCTTTCGTGATTCTGAGATGACTGGAGTGTTTATTATTTTTATCTCCAGCATTTGGCCCACGCTGATCAATACCGCTTTTGGTGTGGCCAATGTCGACCAGGATTATCTCGATGTCGCCCAAACCTTGGGCGCATCACGGCTACGCACCATTTTCAAGGTCATCATTCCGGCGGCATTACCCAATATTGTGTCGGGTCTCCGCATCAGTATGGGGATTGCCTGGCTGGTAATTGTGGCCGCTGAGATGCTGTTGGGAACGGGGTTAGGCTACTTCATCTGGAATGAGTGGAATAACCTCTACATCCCCAATATTTTGGTGGCTATTTTCATCATTGGCCTAGTCGGTCTGATTTTGGATAGCATCTTTGCCGCGGTGGAAAAATTTGTCGCATTTGGTCGGAACTCGTGAGTGTAGCACCCGTGAATTCAGCAACTCCGGTGGATACCTATTCACCCACGGCGCAATTGTCGATTCGCAATGTTACCAAGGTCTTTCGGGGCAAAAAGGATCTATTTAGCCAGTTGTCGGGCAAAAAATCTAAAGACTTTGTCGCGATTGAAAATATCAACCTGGATATTGAACCGAATACTTTTGTGACCATCATCGGGCCTTCGGGTTGTGGCAAATCCACCTTGTTAAACATGATTGCGGGGCTGTCCGAAGTGACGGCTGGCGAAATTCTGTTTAACAACAACCCCATTACTGGACCTGGGCCCGATCGCGGCATGGTCTTTCAGAACTATGCTCTGATGCCCTGGATGAGTGTGGAGGAAAACATCCGTTTCGCTGTCGAAACGGTGTACCCCAAGTGGTCTGACAAGCAAAAGAATCGGGCGATTACAGAGCACATTCAGCTTGTTGGTTTGACCGGTGCTGAGAAAAAGCATCCCCACGAACTCTCTGGCGGCATGCGGCAACGGGTCGGCATTGCTCGCGCCCTGGCGTTTAGTCCTCAGATTTTGCTGATGGACGAGCCGTTTGGGGCCTTAGATGCCTTGACTCGCGGCTTTCTGCAGGATGAGATTGAGCGCATCTGGGGACAGGAGCGCAAAACCGTCATCATGATTACCCACAGCATTGAAGAAGCGCTGCTGCTGAGCGATCGCATTGTCATGATGACCCGTGGCCCTGCCGCCCGGGTTGATGAAGTGTTGGATGTCCCGTTCCCCCGCCCTCGGAACCGCGAAATCATTGATCAACATCCGGCCTATCACGATCTGAAGGCCGAGATGGAGAGTCATCTGTTCCGCGAAACTCGGGCGGTTGAAGAAGCACGAATTAGTGGGTAGTAAGTTTGATTTTAGGCATGGGGTATGAGGTCTTGTCCTCCAGCTTGCATTCTTAGAGCCCAGTCCTCGTTCTTCATGACGCTCCCAATATTCAAACTTTTCCTTTGTTGTTGACGTAAATTTGTTGAGGATTTAGACATGGCAATTCCCGAAATCACAGAGCAGCTGCTGGCCGCCAAGAAGGCTGCTGGAGTCACTTTTGCGGATCTGGAAGCCAAAGTCGGCTGTGACGAAGTTTGGATCGCTTCGGTGATTTATCGGCAAGCAAGCGCTTCTACAGAAGAAGCGACCAAAATTGTCGAAACCATTGGGGCTGACGCATCCTTCATTGAGCCGCTGACAGAATGTCCCGTTAAGGGCTCCTTAGATCCGGTTATTCCAACGGATCCCCTCATTTATCGCTTTTACGAAATCATGCAGGTCTATGGCATGCCCATTAAGACTGTGGTGCATGAGAAGTTTGGTGACGGCATCATGAGCGCGATCGACTTCACCATTGATGTCGAGAAAGAAGAAGACCCTAAGGGCGATCGCGTCAAAATCATCATGTGCGGTAAGTTCCTACCGTACAAAAAGTGGTAGTCCGACGGTAGGGGGTTTGGCAATACCCAACCCCCTACAAGAGACTGACCTTTCACTCACACAAATCACAGTAGGCAAATCTTCCGTGGCTGCTAGCCATTCGTTAGCAGCCATTTCTTTGAGGACTTTATTTATGACTACCGCTGCCAAAAAGTTAATCCCCCCCTTTGATCGAGAAATCGCGATCGCTAAAGCCCGGATGGCTGAAGATGCTTGGAACAGCCGCGATCCGGATCGGGTCGCGATGGCGTACACCGAAGATAGTTTTTGGCGTAACCGCGCCGAGGTGTTTCAAGGGCGAGAGGCGATTCGTGCCTTTTTGCGTCGCAAGTGGGACAAAGAATTAGACTATCGCCTGGTCAAAGAAATGTGGGCCTTTGGCGAAAATCGCATTGCGGTGCGCTTTCAATACGAATGGCACGACGATGCCGGACAGTGGTATCGCGCCTATGGCAATGAAAACTGGGAATTTGACGAAAATGGTCTGATGCGTCGCCGCGAAGCCAGCATCAACGATCGCCCCATCACCGAAGCCGAACGCCGGTTTCACTGGCCGACCAGCGGCCCCCGCCCCCAAGATCATCCCGGCTTGATCAACTCCCCTGAGTGATCGCCCCTCTCAATCCAGAGTCTGGTTCCAGGCTGCCGATGAGACAACTCTAGTGGTCTGTCAGCATTGAAATTATGAGTTTTTGTAGGTTGGGTTGACCAGAGTGAAACCCAACATTGGAAAGGGTTTTATTGGGATGCGCTGACGCTAACCCAACCTACAAATTCAAGCCTGACGCTGCACTAGTCTGGCGTTGTTTATGGAACTCTCCTAAGCCGCTGAGCCCGCCTGAAAGACTCGCCCAATCACCTCTTCAATCGGCGGATCAGTCACCGTCAGATCTTGCACAGAGAAATCCGCCAAAATGCGCGAGACCGTCGCGGTCAAGTCTTGGCGCTGCACGATCAGACTCACCGAGCAGCCTTCCACGCTTTCGACTTCGCCATAATGAGTCACCTGGGTCGCGTCAGTCGGTGTGGCCAGTTCTACCTTGACTTCCCGATAGGGGGCAAAGCGGTTGAGCAACCCATCCAACTGGCCGTCATAAATCAGTTCGCCCTGGTAGATCAGCAACACGCGATCGCACAGGGCCGTGATGTCGGCCATGTAGTGGCTCGTGAGCAAAATCGTAGCGCCATAGCGCTGATTGTATTCCTTCAAAAATTCGCGGACGGCCACCTGGGCATTCACGTCCAGTCCCAATGTCGGCTCATCTAAAAAGAGCACTTTGGGCCGGTGAATCAAGGCCGCCAGCATTTCGGCCTTCATCCGTTCACCCAGGGAAAGTTTGCGCACCGGCTGCCGCAACTGCTCCGTGATATCGAGCAGGGTGGCTAGCTCTGACACGCGATCGCGAAAGGTGCGATCGTCCAGTCCGTAAATGGCACCGTTGATCCGCAGCGAATCCATCGCAGGCAGATCCCACAGCAACTGTTGCTTTTGCCCCATCACCAACGTGATCTGCTGCAAAAAATCGGTTTGCCGCCGCACCGGCACCTGCCCCGCCACCGTCACCTGCCCGCTAGAGGGATAGATCAGTCCGGTGAGCATTTTGAGTGTGGTCGTTTTGCCCGCCCCGTTTGGCCCCAGAAAGCCCACCACCTCACCCGGTTCGATCTGAAAAGAGACCTTTTTCACCGCCTCAACATAGCGATATTGGCGACGAAAAAAATGTTTTAACGTGCCCTTAAACCCCGGTTCTTTGAGAGCGATCGGGTAGACCTTGTTGAGCGCAGCGACATCAATAATGGGCATCTTGAGTAAGCAAGCTTCACGGCCAGAAGACACTTCTATTTAACCGTGAGTTTGACCACTTCATCGGGCGCGCCTGCCTGTTCTACCCTTATGGGTCGAGTCTAGCTAGCCTCGCCTCGTTGAGGCTGACTGATGGGCTTGAGCCAGAGGTGAGGGCTAGCTGGCTCACCCAACGTCGGTTAAGTGGTCAAACTCTGAAGTGATCTCTACCAGAGGTGACATCTACGCAACCGCAGCAATTTTGTAACCTGCATATCATGCTTATTGGTGCAATTAGGGAGTCTCAGTGCAATGCCCATGAAACTAACGAGTACGGATAAAGACACCATTCGCCGAGTCATTATTGCTCAGATCGAAGCATTCCAGTCTGATGACGGTATTCAAGCCTTTCTCTACGCGGCTCCCTCCATACGCCAACAGTTCAAAAGCGTCGGCAATTTCATGCGGATGGTGCGTAGTTCTTACCCCGCCATCTACCGGCCTCGTGGCGTCATTTTTAGCGAGTTGACTGAGATGCAGGGGTTTCCGGCGCAGTCGGTATTTTTGATGGCTCAGGATAGCGACATCGTCAAGGCCGTCTATTTGATGGAGCAGCAGCCCTCTAAAGACTGGCGCATTGCCGGCTGTTTTTTGATACCCCTAGAAGAACTGTAAGCAGCGTCCGCAGACATCCCATCATTGTGTCTGCCGGGGCTCACTGGCGGTATCCCCTCTTTTAAGCCGATTTTATCGACGGGCTCGCGATCGCTCCGGCCGCTTCCTTGCCGATGGCGATCGCTTCGGCATGGCGGGCTCACACCGCCAACGGCAACACTGCCGACAAATTTTTCGCGTTATGGCCATCAGTTGGCCTGCCGTGCTGCGGAACCAGCCGCAAGCTGATGGCACTGCAGCGATCGCATGAATGCCACGCGACAACCAGTTTCAGGGTTTCTGGATGACGCGCCCGCCGACCACCAAAAACTGTGAAGAAGAGTTTAAAACCGTTAGCACGATCGCTCCGTAATTTCACCAGAGCCAGCAATTAAAGGCTGGAAACATCCAGCCTGTCAGGGTCTCTGAAGGGCTCATGCCTTTCAGAGCATTGGCACTTGCGGTTTGTTTTTTCAAAACACTTTCCTCTCTTTGAGCCTCTGCCTGAACTCTCGGGCGGCGACTCTTGCATGCAAATTTTTTGTAAATCGGTAAGAACATCATGGCTGACATTAATACGGCGACTGACTTGGCGGTGGAAACGGGTACGACCAGCGTCTTCCTCGATTTGGAACTTCTGGAGGCCGCAGCGGGCCTCGTTTTAGAGAGCGTGGATAGCGAAGCAGCGCCCTTTTCCGACAACTTTCAGGTGGGTTTTGCCATCAACGATGAAACTGACTTCACCTACACCGCGATGCCCTTTGCTCCGACCGGCGGCAGCATCGAGCATGACGGCACCATCACCTTTGACACAGTGGATAATCCCGATGCGGATATCACCATCGGAGAGTTTTCCATCGGCTTTGACGCCAGCCGCGCGACGGATACCGCCAGCGGCTTCTTTGTCGCCGATACGCTTGATGGCAACGGTCTCGACATTTTGTTCGATATCAGCGTGCCCGGCGTGGTGGAAGCCACCGCTGCAGACCTGACCATTGCCGAAACTGACCTATTGCTCGCGTCGGAATTTGCCGGTGCTTTGGGACTGGCGGAACTGACCGGGGCCGATGTGGGCGATGCCCGAATTGATGCCTTCACCTCCGATTTGGCAGGCCAGGCCCGAGTGGCGATCGCGGCGGGTGACACGCTTACGCTCAGTGGCTTTGGCGGCATCGGTCAGGGTGCCCGTCCCGATCAGGCCACCATTGCCGAACTGGATACGCTGCAGTTTAGCGATGCGGGTCTGACGGCTGAGAACCTGCAGTTGAACGAGATGGGCGACGATCTGGCCATCACCTTTTTGGGGGATGCCACCCGCACCCAGGTTACGCTGCAAGATTTTGCGCTGGAAGATTTGGACAACCTGGAAGTGAGAACTGGGGGCAATATTTACCAGGGCAATATCCTGTTTGCTGATGAGTCGAACTTCACCGATAGTTTCGACGTGATCAATGCGGACTCGACCCAACGTCGCCTCTTTAACCGCAACACCGTCACCTTCTTAAATGATCTGGATAATGACGTGCGGGGCTTTGCCCAGTCCGATGACGTCATCAATGCCCAAGGCGGCAATGATACGGTGCGGGGACGCAGTGGCGATGATCTGCTGCGCGGCGGCAGTGGTAATGACACCCTGAGCGGGGGGCGCGGCCGCGATCGCCTCTGGGGCGAAGCTGGTTTCGACGTGCTCATGGGTGGCAGCGACAGCGATACGTTCGTCCTGGCGGCGGGAGCAGGCAGTGACACCATTGTGGACTTTGAAGTGGGCACCGACTTCATTGGTCTTGCCGACAATTTAACGGCGAATGATCTGGCTTTCGCTGGGGAGACGATTAGCCTTGGCGATGAGGTGCTCGCCACCTTGACCGGGGTCGATACCACGGCCCTGGGCGCTGACAGTTTCGTCACGGTGTAAGCAACCGTTGGCCTGACGAATGAGGGCAGTCTAGAAGGCTGCCCTTTTTTGCTCACAGGCGATCAAGCGGTGAGGCCCAGGGTGGTTGCAGTGTCATCAGAGGAAATCTGAAACCCATACCGTTCGCTAAGGGGCAACGGCTCACGACGCGATCGCGCCACGCCTAAAGATAAAAATGCATTTGTCGCTTCAGCCAAGAGCCATAGCCTATAACGCTCACGCACCACGCCAAACGAAGAAAAGTCACAGCCGCATCGGTTGGGAGGGGGTGGTAGGGCGTCGAGTCCTCCGGTCGAGAATTGTGAGCGATCTTTGGGGAGCTGACCCACCCGACGCGGAGTTTTTTAGAGCCATAGTATTGGAATTACCCCAAAAGAATCCGCCCAACCGTGGCAGCCTCTGCAACTCCGACCGGATTCGGGAGGTGTCACGGTGAGGATCACAGGAGAGTTGCTTCGCACACGGATAATATGAGCGCCAAATTACGCCGTCATAAACGCTGGCTGTGGGCCTTTCTGTTGGTGCTCTCAGCGGGATTCGTCACCGGCGTCTGGCAAGCACCCGTAGTGTATTCCCAAGCGATCGCCCCCGATGAAATTCGTGGCGTGTGGATGACTAATTACGGCACGACCTTGATGTATCACAGCACTCGCTTGGATGAGGTTGTCGCCAATTTAGCCCAGCATCATCTCAATACCCTCTACCCCGCCGTGTGGAATCGGGGCTACACGCTGCACCCCAGTCAGGTGGCCAAACAGGCGGGTGGCTTGCGTCGCGATCGTCTCACGTCGCTGCCACTGATACCCCGGCTAGATCCCCTCAAAGCGGTGATTTACCAAGCCCATCGCCAACATTTGCGGCTCATCCCCTGGTTTGAATATGGCCTGATGATGCCAGTCAATTCGGCGATCGCCCAACAGCATCCTGACTGGCTCACCACCAACCAGGCCGGAGAAACGGTCAACGGCGGATTGCCCACGCCACCGCGCGCCCCTGTCATCCGTTCGCTATGGCACCTCCAGCAAGAAGCGACCGGAGCCAGCCAGGGCTGGTTAAATCCGTTTCATCCAGAGGTGCAGCAGCTGTTAATCGACCTGATTGCTGAGGTGGTGCAGCGCTATCCGGTCGATGGCATCCAGCTGGATGATCACTTCGGGCTGCCGATTGAATTTGGCTACGATGCCTACACTCAAGCCCTTTACCAACAAGAACATGGCGGCCAAGCCCCACCCGCCGACCCGACCGATGCCGCATGGATGCGCTGGCGAGCCGCCAAAATCACTCACCTGATGGAGCGCATTGTGGCTGCCGTCAAGGCAATTCAGCCGGAGGCGACCATTTCGCTCTCACCGAATTCTCCCGCCTTTGCCTACAACCAGTATTTGCAAGACTGGCGCTACTGGGTCGATTTAGGCCTGCTCGATGAAGTGATCGTGCAGGTTTATCGTGACGACATCGCCGCGCTCCAAACCGAACTAACAGATGGTGGTTTCGCCGCAGTCAACCAGCAGATTCCCGTCGCGGTTGGCCTCTACACCGGCCCAGCCCGCCGTCCCAAAACCGCCGACCAAATTCGGCAAGAGTCGGAAGCCGTCAAAGCCTCTGGCTATCGAGGGATGGTCTATTTTTGTTGGGAAACCACGTTGTGGATCTTCAAACATAGTTCCGCCCAGCAAATGGAAACGCTCTTCACTCAGCAGTGGCCGTTGCCCCCAGAATTCTGAGGCGTCCTGCGATGTCCGGGGCGTTGAACGATCCGAGGATTGTGGCCAAAATTTAGGATTCATTTCAGACATTCCCGATTAGACTTGCATCAGCTGTCGCTCCCGACCCGAGCGATGCTGCCCTCACCCTGCTACCGCGATGTTTCTCTCCGCCCAATCAAATTTGCCTAACGATCGCCCCTCCGCAAAAGCCGACCTGCGCCGTCGTTTGATCAACGCCCGCCAGGCGATTCCGGCCCCGCTCTGGCGACAAAAAAGCGATCGCATCTGCCGTCATTTACAAAGCTGGCCTGGCTTTAGCAAAGCTCGCTGCGTCTTGGCCTACACCAGCTTTCGCAATGAGCCTGATCTCAGCCCCCTGATGAACTTTCGCCGTTTTTGGGGCTTGCCTCGCTGCACTGGCAAAAATATGGACTGGCATCAGTGGCAGGGCGACAAATTGCTGCAGCCGGGCCGCTTTGGCATTGCGGAACCGGTGGCGAGCGCCCCGATCATTCATCCCCACCAAGTGGATCTGATTCTGGTGCCTGCCGTGGCCTGCGATGTCAAAGGCTATCGTCTGGGTTATGGCGGCGGCTTTTATGACCGCATGCTGGTCAAACCCCAGTGGCGTCAAAAACCCACGATTGCGATCGTATTTGAATATGCTCGTTTACCCAAACTCCCCCACGACGTTTGGGATCGGCCAGTGCAAGGAATCTGTACGGAGTCAGGGTTGTTTTTGAGAACCTAAACCCGGTGATGTAGATCGCCCTACACCTGGGAAGCATGCCACTTTTGCGACCATATGGAGAAGGGCGAGAACTGATTTGCAATTTCCTCAACCTGAGCCCCCCGCTACTGAAAGGCCGATATGAGTTGCAGGTAATCGCTTCCAATGGGCATTCTCAGCCTGAGTTGTAGGCTAAGATTACAGGAATTCCTGCTGTCAGGTAATTGATATGAAAACTGTAGCGCCTGTTATTCATAGCGATCCTAATATCCTGGGAGGAATCCCTGTTTTTGTGGGCACTCGTGTACCAGTGAAAACGTTACTTGATTACCTCGAAGCAGGTGATCCACTCGATGAATTCTTAGATCATTTTCCCAGTGTTAGGCACGATCAAGCGATCGCAGCTCTCGAGTTGGCAAAGGAAATGCTGACAGCTTATGCGAATCCTGCTGGATGAATGTGTCCCACGTCCTCTCAAGCGTGAACTAACTGATTACAAGATACACACAGTTGTTGAGATGGGATGGTCAGGGCAGAAGAATGGTGAATTGTTGTGACTCATGTCTCAAGAGGGCTTCACTGTTCTACTTACAACGGATCAGAATTTGCGGTAAGTAGGAAGTTCCAATGAAACGTAAGACACTGTAGGTTGAGGTTGAGGTGGGAAACCCAACGCCCGCATGGGTTACGCTATCGCTAACCCATCCTACATTTGAATTAGCCCAGCTACTTATCAGCAGAATTTAGAACAAGCTGGAGTGGCCGTTGTTGTTCTTGTCGCACGCAGTAATAGATTGCCAGATTTAGTGCCCCTGATACCTGATGTTCGCAGTGTGCTGAGAACGATTTTGTGTGGGGAAGTGATTGAAATTAGTGGCTCTCAATAGTTGCGTAAGCGGCACATATCCTTTGACCGGCAGGATGAGATCGCCGCACGCCGCCTAGCTGAGTTGCAAGACGAGCAGGCCTGGCAAGCACATTTTGAGGCCACTGCCGATACTCAGTGGGACAACGTTGCAGCTCTGGTAAAGCAGGAAATCGCAGCAGAACTAAATCGTTAGAGGGCTGGCTACGGGCGACATTTAACTAGTCCGAAAAGGCTTGAGAGTCATGTCCGTAACCTGCCGAAACTGCTTGCTTAAATAGCTATGACTGCTAAAACCACAGTCCTAAAGCAACTTCCAAAATGGGTTTTTCGCTTTGCTTCAATAATTGCTTAGCTCGCTTTACCCGTTGTTGCAATAGATATTGGTAGGGCGAAATGCCCATAGACTGCTTGAATAAATGGCTGAAATGAAATTGACTCATATCGAGTAATGGTGTGTCACCAGAAGCTAACGCCTCGGTACTGAGCCGATGTGAATCAGGCCAAAGCCACGAAGCCGGTCTACCATCTCCAGTCCCTTAAGGATGTGGCCGCGTTTTCAATCCATCAGCGATCAGCCACCCACTTAGCTTTGGCTTGGTTTTTACCCTGGTCAAGTCGGAGGCAAAGAGAGGGGTTTGAAACTTTGCAATGACCGCTTTACTACTCTGGAAACTAAGTTTCTTGCCATATTGTAGCGGCGTCCGATAAGCTGTGCA
>ERZ1740060.373-NODE-373-length-28630-cov-24.757970_pt1 | contig 28630 bp, 25 predicted proteins | sample MGYA00581743_ERZ1740060 | MGnify/ENA primary metagenome ERZ1740060 (study PRJEB43018, sample SAMN04849235) | marine metagenome | isolation source: floating plastic debris | place: Pacific Ocean | collected 2008-08-27 | study: EMG produced TPA metagenomics...
CACTGGTTCACAAATTGCTGTTACTGTACCTCGCCAGAGTGAGAAACGCTGTATTAAAGCTTGTTCTATGCTTGATGAGTTGGTGATTGACGATCCAACTTCATTGCATAGGAAATTTAGAAGATACGGTGCTTATCAAAAAGAAGATATACAAAAGGCTGCTCAATCAGTTCCTTTGAATCAAGCAATGGCGGTCAAGTTTAGTGACACTTTGCCTGCTGTCCGCCCTGTTCCACTTCAAAAAATTCGTGAGGTTTTGAATTCCCCGAAAATTGTATTCCAAACGGCTTATAAAATAACCCATGCACAATTCGAAGAATTATATAGACATGGTTTCACTAATTGACTCACTCTGATACAATTGAATTTGGCGAAATCCACTTCCCATGATTTTTGGGAGTAGCAATGAGTTCTAAAGTTCTCTTATTTTCGATTCATCCTGAACACTGCGACAATATTTTCAAAGGTATAAAGACTGTTGAGCTTCGTCGTACTCGACCCAAGGCGAAAAGTGGCGACATCATCATTGTTTATGCCTCATCTCCAGAGAAGTCAGTCAAAGGGATTGTTTCCGTTGACAAAGTTGTAGAGTTGCCAATAGACCAATTGTGGTTATCTGTTGAGGATCAGGCAGCGATAAATCATGAGCTATTTCTCTCGTACTTTTCAGGTGCTTCTAAGGGCTGTGGAATTTTCTTGGAACGGAAATTCTATAGGCCAGTAACTTCTATTGGCCTTGGCGATTTGAGAAAGTCATGGTCGGGTTTCCATCCACCCCAAAGTTATCGATATCTAAGGCAGAACGAAATCGATATTTTTGATCAATTATTTGATTTCGATGTCAGAAAGGCATCCAAGTTTTGTCAAGCGACGATTCCCTTCAACTCATAGTTTGATGTTAGTAGAAACAGTTCCCGGAATTTTTATTTCGTCCCGAACATGCGATCGCCCGCATCCCCCAACCCCGGCAAGATATAGCCGTGCTCATCTAACCGTTCATCAATGGCGGCGGTGAAGATGGGCACGTCAGGATGTTCTTCATGGAAGTGGGCAATGCCTTCGGGGGCAGCGAGCAGGCAGACAAACTTAATGGATTGGGGTTGAGTTTCTTTGAGGCGATAGACGGCGGCGACGGCAGAGTTGCCGGTGGCGAGCATCGGATCAACTACTAGCATTTCTCGCTCATTGACATCCGTCGGCACTTTGAAGTAATACTCCACTGGCACATGGGTTTTGGGATTGCGATAGAGGCCAATGTGGCCCACCCGAGCCGAGGGCATCAGCTCTAACATGCCGTCCAAAATGCCTTGTCCGGCCCGCATGATCGAGATCAGCACCACTTTTTTGCCCGACAGCATCGGCGCATCCATCGTGGTCATCGGGGTTTCGATCGCGACCTTTTCAAGGGGCAAGTCGCGGGTAACTTCGTAGGCCAGCAGCATACTGATCTCTTCGAGCAGTTGGCGGAATTTGGCGGTGCTGGTGTCCTTTTGGCGCATCAGGGTCAGCTTGTGCTGAATGAGGGGATGCTGGATGAGAGTAACGGAGGGCATAGGGGTCGATGGGTGTGAGGGTGGTTGGGTGGATGCGTGGTTGGGTGTGTTGCAGGGGCGAGGCATTTTGGCCGTCACGTTCTGGGCCAACCGACAGGGTATTCACAAAATGCCTCGCCCGTACGGGATGGGGTGATGCCAAAATGCCATGCCCGTGCGGGGTAGAGGTGATGCCGGAAGGTCTCGCCCGTATGGGATGGTCAAAAGACAGTGCCGTCGCTTTGAATGATGATCGGGGGCGCGCCGGTATCGGGTCGCCGATGTTTGGCGATGCGACGGCCAGCGGCCCAGGTGCCGCCTTCGAGGATTTTGATCAGGGGGAGTTCCTCAGGCGTTTGATTGAGTTGATGACGAACGCGATCGCCCAATAAATCCAGCAGGACGATCGTCAGCGCCCGCCATTCCACTACGACGGGTGAACTGGGTAGGTGCGATGCCCCGGTGACGGCGGGATGTTTCGGCACGAGCAAGCCCAAATCGACCATCAGGCCACCGTTGCGATATTCAGCCAGACCCGTCAGCGCATTGAGATTTTGCACCGTCAGCCCCGCGGACTGCAGCGGTTCCACCAGAGAATAGGTGAGCCACTGCGACAGCTTATGAAAGGGCACCAGATTGCTGCCAGGGCCAGTTTGGGGCAAGGCGGGATGGGGCCAAACGTCGCCCAAGTTAGTGTCGGCGATCGCCACGCGGCCCGGCCAAATTGTCCCAAAGCTCTCCAGCACTTCCGTTAGCAGCGTATCCGCCGTTAAAGATTGACCAAAGCTAGCTTGCCAATAATCCAATAAGTTGCCGGGGCGGGCGGGTGAGCCAAACCGAGTGGGCTGAGCCGCCAGCGTTTGGCCCAACTGATGCAGCAGGCTCAGCCGTCCCGCCAGGCCAACCAGGGGATTATCATCGCTGACTTGAAAGAGCGCCGCCAGATCAGCCTCCGTCAGGTTTTGCAAGCCCGCCGCATCGACCTGATACGGCGCAGCGACATCAGAGGAAAAGCATCCCGCTTGGAAGCCCCGCAAACTGGCCACGGCCAACCCTTCCGAACGGCCAATCACCTGGTCAGCCGCAGCGTCATGATAGCGCCACTGGCTCCCGGCTCCGGCGTCGAGCAACACGCTGACGATCGCTAAATCCAGCCGAGATCGCGCCGCCGCCATATCTGACAGTCCCCGTAACGCCTCGTCCAGTGCGGCTAAACGCGCCTCGCCACCGGCATCAAAATGTCGCCAGCGACTGTGAAACGGCACGTCAAAATTGGGATACAGCTGTTGGGTCGTTTCGACCACATAGGCCGCGACATCATCCAGCTTTGAGAGATCACAGGCAAAATTTTCGAGCTGATCGGCTGCACAGAAGTCAAATAGCTGCTGGCAGCGATCGCGAATGGCTTGGGGTTGCCGAAGCGTCGCGATCGCGGCTTGTTCTTCCGGCGTCATCAGGCCTCCTCGTATTGCCGACCGACGGTTTCCGCCAGGACTGAGTCATCGGGCACTTCGTCCTCGGTGTAATACCCAGCGGCTTTTTTCGCCTTGATTTCCACCTGCGCATCGGCAGGAATCAGGTCTTCCGGAATCGTGATGCGCTCAACGATTTCAATACCCGACTGGGTCACCGCATCATATTTGAGATTGCTCATCGAGACGAACTGGTCGATGCGGGTGATGCCTAGCCAGTGCATCACGTCGGGCATCAGCTCTTGAAAGCGCATATCTTGCACCCCCGCGACGCATTCTGTGCGAGTGAAGTAGGTATCAGCGCGATCGCCCCCTGCCTGTCGCTTGCGCGCGTTGTACACCAAAAATTTGGTCACTTCTCCTAACGCGCGGCCTTCTTTACGGGCATAGATGATCACCCCAGCCCCGCCCGCTTGAGCGGTCTTCAACGCGACCTCGACGCCGTGCACCAGATAAGGACGACAGGTGCAAATGTCGGAGCCAAAAACATCAGAGCCGTTGCACTCATCGTGAATGCGGAGTGCAAGCGGTCGAGCCGGATCGGTCACCGCTTCTAGATCGCCCAAAATATAGACCGTATGGCCGCCGATCGGCGGCAAAAAGACTTCTAAGTCAGGGCGCGTCACCAACTCGGGAAACATGCCGCCAGTTTGCTCAAACAAGGTGCGGCGCAGGTCGCCTTCATCGACACCAAACCGCTGGGCGATGCCGGGCAAATACCAGACCGGTTCAATCGCGGCCTTGGTCACCACCAGTTCCCCCCCTGCCTTAAGCACCTTGCCATCGACCGGTAGACGGCCACTGGTGACCGCTTCCTGCAGTTCGGGAATGTTGATGTGGGCTTTGGTAATGGCGATCGAGGGGCGAATGTCGTAACCCTGGGCCTGCAGATCGGCAAACTGACCGTGATCGAGTGCCCCGAATGGATCGAGAGAGACAATTTTGGTCGGGTCAGACCAGCTAGGATGCGGCCCAATCGCCACGGTGGGGGCGGTGTCGGTGAGGTCAGCCCGGTGGCCGGCCTCTAAACTGCCGCTGGCGATCGCCAACGCGCGATAAACGGCGTATCCACCCGAATGAGTGCCAATGGCATTGCGATGAGACAAATCACCGAGGGTGGCGACCACTGGCCCCCGCTCAGCCGGGTCAGCATGGCCCCACTGAACCGGCAGCGGCTGGGTGCCAAACTGACCTGGGTGCGACGTGAGCACGATGTGCTTGTGGCGAGACGACTTAGCCGATGTCATCGTAGAGCCCCTTGAGCGTAAAGGTTGAATCTATCTTGTCAGGGTAGCCCAAACTGTTATACCCATTGCAATGTTCTAACTGAGGGCAGGGGTATCTGAGGGTTGGATCAAGCAGCCATTCATTGCCGATGAACTCGCGGTTGATCGCTTTAGCGAACTATTAACTCACAGGCAAAAACGTTTTTAGAGCAATTTCGAGGGCAATTTCGACGCGCCCCTCCCCCTCATCGGGTACCAACCGAACAACTGACACCACACAGCGGTTTTGAACTGCCAGCGGGTCATGGAGTCTCCTGAGTGGAGGGAGATCGCGACGCTGCCGCCGCGATCTCCCCCAACAGACATTGCAAATTGTCATTTTTTCCGGAAAGTGTGCTTTATTCACGCTCGCTACTTTTCAAATAACCGTTGCCAGCATTTTTTCCAGCATCTGTCACCGCCCCTCAAATTCTCCCGATAAAATCTCTAGTCAAAATGCTTTCAGCAGCAGCATCTCAAGCACGACTACACTCCCTTGAAACATCTATGGCATCTCATTAAAATTCTGGAATTCTTTCTTTAAGGGATGTAGATAGTAAATTTCTAAAGTCTTTACCCTCTTCATCAGAAAATACATCCAATAGCCTGAATTCGTTGACAAATAGGGTTCTTAAGGTGTGATCAATAACATCACTCAGAAGCACCCTGGTTGAGCGCTCTCATTTCCTTTATGAAGTTGCCATGATGCAGTCACATAAGGCTTAAACCCTTATAGATACAGCTCATATTGCCCCTAAAGGGTCTTGAATGGACTCCTTGCAGGCATAAAATTCACTCAAAAAGGAAATTCCTGATGCCTAGAGTTATCGTTTATCTAGACGAAGTTCGGTGCCGTGACACCGAAGACAAGACTGGAAAAGATGAGGTTTATGTGATTGGTGCCGTCAAAACCTCAGACAGCAGAACCTCTGAAGGATTTGTGACTCGCCCGATCAACATCGATGATGATGAGACCCTGAAATTTGGACCCGGAGGTGGCTATGTCTTTGATGAACAGCTACCCAGAAATGGCCTGTTTCAAATTGAGATGACTGCTCTGGATGAAGATACCGCCAAAACGGCAGGTGATTACGAGCAGGCCAAAAAAGCGATCGATAAGGCTCTGGCCACCGTGCCCAATCCTCGGGTTGCCGCTGTCGGCTCGTTAACCGTAGAAGCGGCAGACGCAGCGGTACGGCTCGATAAAGATGATGAACTAGGCACATTGCTTAAGCCTTTTTCAGTCAGCCAAATCCCCGATGGTTGGACACTGCACCGCTGGGATTTTGAGGAAGAAGGTCTGGGCTGGTCAACCTGGAAATACGAAATCCTCTACTGGGTCGGCAAATTCTAACCCACCCACAGTCAATTCTTTGTTCTTGCAAACTCAACAATCCGACAAGGAGACAGTTATGTCTTTCGAAAAACCCAGTGCTTTAGCCAATTCCATCATGGCGGGAATTTACGACATTTTGACGAACGGCGATGATACGGTGCCCCAGTCTGAAGACAACTTCTTTAGCTGGTGCTCTGTCGGCATTCCGATCAAGCCCGATGATTTTGACTTTTTATCGCAGGGGCTCACCGGTACGGTCAGCAAAGAAGCGGTTCAGGAGATTCTGTCGGGCGACAACCCACCAGAACTCACTCCCGAGTTGATTGACCAACTACGGGCCGCTGATACCGGTCGCCTCTATGCGCAGGCAGAAAGCTTCTCGCGCATGGTGGACTTTGTGCCCGATGTCGCCGGTACCAACCACCAATTTGCCCAGATGAGCGTGATGAACAATGAGGGCTCCCTCACTGATCGCTACGAATACATCATGGACATGACGCAGGTGATGCACAATGAGCTGCCGGATGATGTCAAAGCCAAAATTGAACGACTCCGGGGCCTCTTAAAGACCACCAAAATCGAGAAAGAACTCGATCTGGAGACCGCCACCTTTATCGAAAAAGAGGTGTCTGACGACAGCCCGATGGTGAAAATCTATCACGAGAAAATGGCGGCCTATGAAGCAGCGGCGCTCGAATACAATGCTCGCCGCATCAAGGCGTTGGCGGCCAGCAGTCCTGAAGATGTGCACTACTGGTCACTCAATGCCAATATTCTGCGTAATCGCGTCCGAGCGGCGATGGCCGATTGGGTTTCCAATGGCTACAAGAATGACTACGAGAAGATCAACGCTTTCATCGACCAGGTGATGCGGCGCGATATGTCGTTGTTAAAAGAGCAATATCGGGATGATCTGCTCAAGGCGAAGCTCACAGGCATTGCCTCAGGGAGCGATTTCTATTACACGACGCTGGTACCGGGCAACTTTACCGAGGCAGCAGGGTGGACTGAGTACGGCTTCCGGTCTTCGGAATATCGTCGTTATCGCAACGCTAGCTACAACTCCAAATATGCCTCTACGCGAGGGGGCGGCGGCTTCAGCTTGGGTCTGTTTAACGTCGGCGGCGGTGGTAGTAGCAGCAGCTCTAGCCGCGATTACGAATCTCACGTGTCGTTTGATACGAGCAATTTCCGACTGTCCTTCAAGATTGCGCAGGTGTTTATCAGCCAACCCTGGTTGAGCACGGCTTTCTTAACCAGTAAGTGCATCCGCATGGATCAGAACAATCCGCAGGCGAAGTCAGAAATGATCAGCGATGGCGGCACTCCGCCTAAGGGCAAGATTCCGGCGTATCCCACATCGATGTTGGTGATTAAGGACCTGGAACTGCACCTGGGACAAAGTCAGGGATTTTCGGATTACGTTTCCCAGTCTGAAAGTTCGCGGGCGAAGGGTGGGGGCTTCTTATCCTTTGGGCCGTTTAACTTGGGCGGTTCCCACAGCCGGGGGAGCAGTTCTGGAGAAACGACTTCTGAGCACGGTTATGAATACGACGGCAAGACGATGAGAGTGCCGGGGATGCAGATCATCGGCTTTAAGTGCCACGTGCTGCCCAAGTCTCCTGATCCCTTACCGGAGATCACCGACTGGATCTAGCCATGTGCTGATGTTGCCTACGGCCCCCGATCGCGGGGGCTTGCCTCATTCATCGGAACCGGTACTCCTGTCCGATTGAGAATAAATGCCTGCTGCAGGCTTGGGCCCCTCACTTGGCCTCTCCTTAACTAAGGCTATGGCTCATACATCAGTCATTCTTTGGCACATGCATTGGGTGAGATCCCCCTCAATCCCTCTTGAAAAGGGGGAAGTCCAGATTTGAATTTGGCCAAAGCTCCCTTTTTTATGGCGCAGCCTGCCCGGAGGGCGTAGGGACAGGGGCAGCGGGGGCTCTGCCATTTTCGCTGAATTCTGAAGATGTGTGTAAGCTGCAGCCTTGGTAAGAAGAGGTGCCGCAGGCGGTGAGATTTTCCCCGCGCAGGGATGGTTGAGAGGCCATCACTGACATCGCTTTCCCCGGCTCATAGCTGATCGCTAGCAACGCTGAGATCCCTGATTCGAAATCACCACGATCGCCCCGACACTACCGACCTTTTACCGACAACTTGCTATGGATACCACGACTCAATTAGCCCTCATGACAAAGGCCAAAAAAGTATTTGGCAATGACAATACCTTTTTGAGCTTTCCAGTTACCCCGTTGGCGTTCGCCAAAGAGACCCTCGATTTTGTCTCAGATATGGACTATGACGATCTCAAAGCCTTTTCGCTATTGGTGAACTCGATTCCTGATGGAGAAGCCTGGTTGCCGACGAGCGATCGCGCCCTGTGGGATATTTATGACGATGTCTTGAATGGCGTCGAAACAGAAGTGGCCTGGTCAGCTCGCACCGATCACGAAGAGGAGCAATATCAGACCGCTTCACAGCTGTTGCAGACCACGGCGGGGGAAGATACCGCAGCGTATAAGCGCTACAAGCAATATCGCGACCAGCTATTTGTGTTGCAAGAGCGCTACGCGGCGGCCAAAAGCACCGGGGAAACCACTGCCGATCCGGCACTCAAAAATCATTGGCTGACGGTGGAAAAACCCCAGCTCCGCCAGGCGATTCAGCAGCTCGAAACGGACTGGATCACTGATGGCTACAAGCATGAAGTTGAGCAAGCCCAGAGTGTGAAAGCGCGATTGGGGGCCAAGTCGCCGAGCCTGACCTGGCAAGAGTGGCAATCGCACTTTAATCAAGATATCGACCAAATTACGGGAACGGATAACGTGCAGTTCTTTCCCAGTAGCTTTTCGCCGATGAATGCGATTGATGAGGGCGCTTGGCAGACTTTCACATTGACGGCGGATGAAATTCCCAAAATGCTGTCAGAAGCGCCGCCCAAACTCAAACAACGACTCGCTGCCGATCTGCAAGATCCCGATATCACCTCAATCACGTTTGAATTTAGCTCTGCAACGGTGCTGCGTCCCTGGCTAGATGTCGATGTGTTTGCCGCCAAGTTTTGGCGATTTTTAGATCAGCAAAAAAAACTGTCGGACGGGCAGTCGCCGCCTGCGGGGGGGTGTCCCGCCTATACGACGGCGGTAATCTTTGCCCGCAATATCGTGGTGGAAAAACAGGTCAGTACCGCCAAGCCGTCAAGTGCCGCCAAGCCGAGCAAGACCGGCCATGCGCTGCAGTTTCCTACCGCGATTCAAGCGCTGCAGGTGCAGCCCATGGTCAAACTCCAGCCCCAGTACACCACGCTGAAGCAGAATCCCTTGCTGCAAACTCAGTTGACCCACAAGGTTGCGGCGCTGCCCGTGAACCTCAACCCTGAGCATGTGCAACGGCGATCGCGACCAACTCAGCGATCAGCGCGTTCTGTCAATTCAGCGGCGATCGCGACGGCCCAAGTAACTCCGATGCAAACCCAGTCATTGCAGGCGATCACCATGCCCAAGCAGGGATTTCAGATCAGCCCCAAAGTGTTTACCGCCCAGTCTGCTAACTGGCGAGTGTCGCCAACGGTCAAGTCAGAACAAGCGGTGACGATGCCGCCGACACCCAGTCATTCGGCTCAACTCTCTGAGGCATTTTTGCGACTACAAAACGCGGCGATTGTGCGGCCAACCCTGCCGGTAACCCCAATAGAACCGCGACCCTCAAAACCCGCTCCACAGGGAACTAAAACCGTGCAGGAGCGATTGACTCAAGCTGGTGAGATCTGCATCCTGGCATTTATTTGCAAGCTCCTGCCAGAGTGTCCCAATCCTGATCCGACGCTGCAGTGGTAATCAATCGCTCTTGATGGGAGTGAAGTCAGAATGGACAACGCGCTCTCCGTACTGCCAATACGGAGAGCGCATTTACGGGTAGTCCTTAACAGCCTCTATTGCCGCATCCCCTGTATATCCGGCAATGGCTTTCAAGCCAGTGGTCAGACAATCACCTTGAGCGGTTCCATGGCACCTGATGTCAACGCATATCCAGGCTCGTGCAAAAGACTTGACCAGTCTCCAGGAAACTGAAAAACCAATCGGTGCTATCTGACATTTCATCCACCAAGACAACGCATTCTTACCTTGACTATTTAATATGAGTTCGGGATGGGCGTCAGGCACGCTGACTCGCCGGTTGAAGCGACAATCCCCTCTGGGGAGGGGTGCCCAAGGCGGGGTGTTTATCGTCCTCCCGCTGAGAGGGTTCAACCCACCCCATTAGCCCCTCTCCAGAGGAAAAAATAAGGTTTGACTTAATCCGAACTGGCGTCATTTAGAACTATCACAGCACTCATAAACAGTGGCATAAGCGAGCAGATTTTCAAGCAAGTAAATCCAGCTCTAGGCATTCCTAAAGCGACCAATAGAGCCATCAAGCAAGCGTTGGTGGCTTTATTAGAGTGGGCGTTTTCTCTATTTTTCAGACAGCAAGCATAAGGGTTCAAGGATTAGCCATAGCACTTGAACTGGGCACCCCCTCACCGGTGCTCACAATTCAAGAGATCTCCCATGGCTGCTACAGCATTTTCATCTTAAGCAATCACTCCATAAACCTTGACAGGAGAAGCCTCCAGGGTGCAGCTTGACCTACAAAGTTTTCAGCGTTCAGGATGCGTTTCCCGACATAGAGAGACGTCACACACAGTCAACGCCAACAGCCAGCCTACCGCTCTATCCATCTTTTCTTAAAGGAACGGTGGATATTTTTGGGTTTAGATGGCATGCTTTTGCGATTTTACTTGGCAGATTCCGGCAATGTTTTTGGCATTTTTATGCCTCAACAAGAGACATGAATCAACAGCACTTTTGATGGCTTCCTATGGCCGATCTCTGATGCATTTTCGGGAATCAAATGAAGTTTTCTTGAAGACAACAAAGCAGAACCCCTTAAGCCCGATTCTTTAGCTGTTTCAAAATACTCTTATGACTATTTATTTGGCTAACGGTTCGCCATCTGCCCCATCGCCCTCGAATATTATGAGTACGTTATTTTCATCCCAGAGTGCCCCCTCTCTGCGCAAGGCCAATGCCGCATCACTTCACTCAGCATCGCTGACGTCTGCTCAAGCTGCAGCCCTCAAAAACACCTCACTCGAAACCCACGTCGGCAGCGTCTTAGTGTTTACCGAAGAGGGCACTTTGATTTATGCCACTGAAAACCTACCCGATCGCCTCAAGAAACTGGCGGCGGCGGGCTCAGGCACCATGCCCCAAGAAATTTTGCTGATCTGTCAGATGTTGAAGCAATGTCGATCGCGCTTTCCGAGTCAAAACTGGGCAATGGAGTTCGATATTTTTACCAAAGCGGCGATCGCCCTGCGCATTCGCAGTCGCTGGCTCAAGCTGGAGGGGTTTGACCAGCCCTGCATCTTGTTAATTGTGGAAGACCATCAGCAAATGATGCAGGACATCGTGCTAGATGAAGTGCAGGGCTGGGGCTTAACCCCACGCGAGCAAGAGGTGTGGCTGCATCACCAAGCGGGCTGTACCTACAGCCAAATTGCCGAGCAGCTATTCATCACCATCAACACAGTGAAAAAGCACATGCGCAGCGTTTACGCCAAGCGGCGAGCGCAAGACACGGCTTGTTGAGGGCTGCCATCAGTTCGCCGCTCGATGACGCGCCCCAAGAGTCATCCAACAGCAAACATATGCCCCCAGAAGAACGCGGTTTCTGGGAGCCGGCCAACAATCCTGGCCAGTTTTTCATCGCAACCGGGTTCTTGGACACGTGATTTCTTGGCATACTCTAAGACTCCGCACTGCCGATAAACGGTGTGGCCCACTGTCGCCAGTTTTCTTTATTAAAGGGCGATCGCCATTTACCGATGAGTGCCGATTCCAGTGCCTGTCGAGACTTGCGCTCAGCCGGGGCATAGGGCCAAAAGCCGATATTGACCTGCACGGGCAGCTGCGCTGAACGATGAGCGGCGACGTAATTTAAGATGTAGCGCTTGCAATCGTGGGTACCTTTCCAGCGCTGGTTGGCCTTGACGGTTTCGCCCACGTAGAGCAAGAGGTGAGCTTCGTGATCGACCACAAAATAGAGGGCTGCGTTGCCCACATCGGTCAGCTGCTCGCGCCAAAACTCCGCATTGCGCTGCGGCAAGGTGAAAGGGTCCAAATCATCCGCCGGTGACGCGGCCACGGGCTCAAACAGCGTGCCCTGGGTCGTCGCCGGACTCAGGGAGATCGTCTGCTGAAATTGCCGAATACGCTGTTTCCAACTGGTGAGTTCGGCAGCGGTAAGATGGGCTAGCGCGGTGGGGCGATTGTAAGCCCAGGACACCTCAGCCGCCTTTAAGTCTTGAGGGGAAAGAAGAGAAGGTTGGTATTCTGCCACGCGATCGCCGATATCTAGCGTTCTTTTCCTGCCGATGATACTGCAACGACGCTAGAAGAATCACACTCTGGCCGCGAATATTACGGATTTCTAAGATCTAGGCGAGTTGAGGAATCGCGCATGGCCCAAAATTCCGCTGACGCTGGCCAATCTACGCGATAGTTTCCGTTTGCCGACCCAACTCGATAGGCTATAGAAAGTCTACGATGCAATTTTGTGGTGCTCATGCCCCCAGCCCCAATGAAATGGATTTGGAGTTTATGCCTGATTTTGGCGATGGTGTTGACCGGCGGCTGGCCCCCGGTAGCGATCGCCGCTGAGGCCACCCCGCCGGCCACTACCTACAGCGAGGCCGACATTCAGGCGATCGCGAAGCTGCGCGAAAAAGCCTTCATTACCAGTCAGTCGGGTGACTATGCCGCTGCCGATGATTACTGGACGCAGCTGCTAGACTACCTGCCGGACGAAGCCGCCATTTGGAGCAACCGCGGGCTCGTGCGGGTGAGTCAGTATCAGCTGGATGCGGCGATCGCTGACTACACCCAGGCGATTACCCTAGCGCCGACCGAAATCGATCCCTATCTCAATCGAGGCGCCGCCTACGAATTCAAAGGGGAGTGGGACGCCGCAATCGCCGATTACAATCAGGCCCTAGCCATTGATCCTAATGAGGCGGGGGCTTTGAACAATCGGGGCAATGCCAAAGCCGGTCAACAGCAGTGGGACGCCGCGATCGCCGATTATCAAGCCGCTGCCGACCTCAACCCCAACTTTGCCCTGGCGCGAGTCAACTACGGCCTTGCCCTTTACCAGGTTGACGACGTGCAAGAGTCGATTCGCGTCTTGCGAGCGGTCGTGCGTAAGTATCCCAACTTTCCCGATGCGCGGGCAGCACTGACCGCTGCCCTGTGGACTGACCAGCGCCAAGGCGAGGCCGAAAGCCAGTGGGTGGCCGTGTCGGGCCTGGACTCGCGCTACAAAGACCTGGACTGGGTGCGCACCATTCGTCGCTGGCCCCCCAAGGTCGCCGATGCCCTTGAGCAGTTTTTAACATTGGAGGGCTAAGCGATCGTGTTGGAGTTGGGGCTGATTGCCACCCTCGGGTTTCTGGGCAGTTTCGGCCACTGTGTCGGCATGTGTGGCCCGATTACGATGGCCTTTTCCCTGGCAAATCAATCGGGGCCTGATACGACTGATGCCGCGCCGCGCTGGCAGCAGTGGCGATTTCATCTCTTGCTCAACCTGGGCCGCTTGACCAGTTATTTGCTGGTGGGGGCGGCGATCGGCGGGCTGGGGTCAGTGCTGGTGGCCGGCGGCCAGGTCGCGGGCATCGGCAGCGGCCTGCGTCGCGGCATGGCCTTGCTCACTGGCACACTTTTAATTCTGATTGGTCTGCGGCAGGTTGCGCCCCAGTGGCTGCCGCAGCTACCGTTTTGGCATCCCTTGCGCGGGCAGCTGCACGATCGCCTACAGCGGGTCATGCGCCAGACGTCTCAATCATCTCAGTGGTGGACACCGATCGCCCTGGGGTTGGCCTGGGGGCTGATTCCCTGTGGCTTTCTCTACACGGCGCAAATCAAGGCGGCGGCCACCGGTTCCGTGGTGGTCGGCGGGGCGACCATGCTCGCCTTTGGCCTCGGGACGCTGCCGATGATGGTGGGGTTAGGCACCTATAGCGCCTGGCTCAGTGGCGATCGCACCAGTCAGCTATTTCGCTTCGGCGGTTGGATTACGCTCCTCATCGGCCTGCTCACGCTCATGCGCACCGGCGACCTGATGGTCGACTATGCTGGGCATCTGGCGCTGGGGTGTTTAGCGCTGGCGCTGATTGCGCGTCCCGGTAGCCGGTTGTGGCCCTATCTGCTGAAATGTCGGCGGCTACTCGGGGTCGCGGCCTGTGTGCTCGCTGTGGCGCACACACTGCACATGCTAGAGCACAGCTGGAACTGGAATTTCAACGCCTGGCGGTTTATGCTACCGCAGCATCAGTGGGGCATCGGCGCGGGGGGCATTAGCCTGAGCCTCATGCTGCCCCTGGCCATCACTAGCACCAACGCCGCTCAGCGCCACTTGGGCAAAGCTTGGCGATCGCTGCATTTGCTCAGCCTTCCGGCGCTCATCTTGGGCGGCCTACACACCATCGTGACCGGCTCCACCTATCTGGGGAGTCTGCAATGGCAGGGGCGGCCCCTGGTCTATAGCGGCTTTGTGGGGGCAATGGTATTGCTAGTGTTAGCGGTGCGATCGCCCAGCGTCTGGCAGTGGTGCGGCGCTCGAAAGTGGTACACCCCAAACTCGTTAGCAGATGCCCTAAAGGCTCAAAATCCCAGTCGTCACCTTTAAACTTGAGCAGTTCTCTTCCCCTGATCAGGACAACCATCATGATGCATCGCTGGCCGTTAACGGCACTCATAACGGGGTTGATGAGCGGCAGCCTCGCCGCCGTGAACCCATCGACCACCCGGGCTCACGAAGTGCAGATTGCCGATGACGTGGGCGCCACCCTCCACATCGAGCCCGATGATGTCCCCCTGGCGGGAGCCCCCACCACCGCCTGGTTTGCCCTGACCCAAGCCGGTGGCACCGTGATTCCGTTAGACCAGTGCAATTGCCGTCTGACGCTCTACGACAACGACGCAATCGCAGTAGAAACGCCGCCCCTAACCGCCATCTCTGCCGAGGGATTCACTGATATTCCCAGTGCGGTGGTCACCTTTCCTGAGGTGGGCGCCTACGAGCTGGTGCTGCAGGGATCGCCTCAGGGCGATGTGGAATTTTCTCCCTTTGAACTCAGATTCGAGGTGGTGGTGGCCGGCCGCGCCACGCCCCCAGCCAGCAATCCGGCGACAGAGGCAGAGAACTCGGTGGCTGAAACCACTGAGGCGGATGCGGCACAGGCGGATGCGGCTGACAGTGCCACGGCCCCCAGCGAGGCCATCGAGCCGACCCCTGATTCCACCGCGGAAACTCCCGCGTCGGTTTCGTCGTCTAATACTTGGCGCTCGGTGACCCGATGGGGGGGCGCTGTCTTAGTTGTTGGATTAATCGCGGGTATCATCAGCGGTCTACGATCGCCAGGAGAAAAGTCATGAAGCTCATCGATCACAAGCGACTCGCTCTGTTGGGCGGCACCCTTGCCCTGTTAGCAGTTGGCGGCCAAAGCGCGATCGCGGCCGAAAAGGTCGTGCTTACCTACGGTTTTTTGTCGATGGATATTCCCATTGAGGATTTGGCAGCGTTTGCCGAGGGTGAAGAGACCTCCAACGATTTAGAGGAATTATTCACCCTGTCCGGGCAGGATCCGGCCCAGATGCGCGATACGCTCAATACGCCGGTGTCGGTGAACCCGACCGTCCTCGATTTAGCGCTCAACTCACCGCCTGGGGAATGGATGCTCGATCGCGTCAGTGAAACGATTCATCCGGCTTCGGGCGAAGCGGGTCAGCTAGCCCTGCGAGCCGCCTTGATCGGCGCATCCTCGACCGACAATGAACTGACGCTGTTAGAAGTAATGCAGGTCTATCCCACGCCCGAAATTGTGGTGCAGGGCGATCGCCTCGTTGAAACCTACAGTCAAATCTATGAAGTGCTGGAGCCTCTAGAAGATCTGGCTGACATTTTGGGATCTTGGGAGTTTTAGCGCACCGCTCGGCCCGTTGCCGGTTCGCCGCGGCGGGGTGGCTGATAGTGGCAGCAACTGCTAGAACGGCGGCTCACCCAACCAAAGCTGCAGGCCGAAGCATCTACTCCGCACTATCACCATTAGCCGCCTGATTTTGACGCACCAGGCTAGAGGATGGATTCAGCGCATCGATCGTTTCGCCGAGGGCGGAGGTCAGCGTTTTGCGCGTTTCGGCATGGTCAGCCTGTTCGGCCTCTAGGGATTTTTGCAGGCGATCGCAGACGCGCAGTGCCTTCACCAGTTCGGTGCGCAGGCCTTCGACAGTCTGCAGATCGGGCGTGCCGAGCTGCTGATCAGCAATTTCTGCGGCGATCGCATCTCCTTGATAGGCCCGTCGAGCCGCTAGTTCAGTCCGTAGCGTCGCCACGGTCGTCTGCAGGTCTGCGACTTCGGCCCGCCGCTGTTTCGCCTCAGCATCATACAGCTGTCGCCAGTTGGCCGCACTCTGATAAGCCTGGTCGCGTTCCTGACGAGCGGCCTCAAGCTGTTGCTGTAGCGTGCGAATTTCGGTTAGCCAGCGGGTAATTTCCTGAGTCATGATGCTTCTCCGGGGCAAACATAGCCAGCCCGACTCGCCTGGGGATGCTTCATCCTAGAACAAAAGCGCTTTCAGCGGTGCCGGGGTGGGCAACACAATCAGGACTAAAATCGTGAGCGCCAACAGTCCCCACAGATCGCGTTTCTCATCCAGTTCACTCACATCATTGAGGGCCGGTTCATCAATGGCTGGTATAAAGAATAGCAAAACCGCCCAAATCAGCAGTTCACTGTGCACCAGCGTCAACCCTAAGACCAAAAACCGACAGACTTGACCGATAATCGCGCCGTTGCGCTGCCCATACATGGCGTGCACAATATGGCCGCCATCCAGCTGACCCACCGGAATCAGATTGAGCGCCGTGACGACTAACCCCAAGCAGCCGGAAACGGCCACCGGATGCAGGTGAATGGCACTCTCCATGCCGACTTGACTGCCGAGAGCGAGCTTGCTGAGCAAGGCCAGCGCGATGGAAGCGCCCGGATCCAGCGCTTCAAAGTTCAACAGGCTGGCATTATCTGGCATGGTGACCACTTCAGAATGGGCCAAGCCCCAAATCAGCAGCGGTAGCGCCATGACTAGCCCCGACAGCGGCCCGGCAATACCGACGTCGAACAGGGCGCGGCGGTTGGGCACGGGCGATCGCAGCTGAATAAACGCCCCAAACGTGCCTAAGAAAAAAGGAATCGGAATGAAATAAGGCAGCGTCGCCTTCATCTTATAGCGCCGCGCCATCCAATAGTGGCCAAACTCATGCAGGCCCAAAATGACCATCAGCGACATCGCGTAGGGCAATCCCTGCAGAAAGAGATTGGGGTCAGCCTGCAGCGATTCTTCGGTGACCCCGGCGATAAAAGCCCCGACCATCGTCGTGGTGAAGAGCGTGGCGACAAACAGCCCCAGCGCAATCACCGGGCGCGTGAGCTTTTCGGGCCGGGCGGGGGAGTCAGCCGTTTTGCGTTCCGGGTTGGGCACGAGGGCAAAAAACGGCTTACCCTGCTGGCCCTCTTGAAAAATGACTAAAAAGCGTTTACCAAAGTTGGCTTCGATATTTTCTCGCACGGTGTCATAGGCCACGGTGGGAGAAGAGCGCAGCTGACCTTTGCAGATCAGGGCTTGAGCCCGGTACTCAATATTTTGCAGGTAGTAAACTGACCAGGGAAAACAGTGCTGAATGGTGGCTTCTTCGGCTTTGTCGAGGGGCGGCAGGGTGGCTTTGGCGGCAGCAGCTTTGAGGGCAGCCGCGGCAGCGGCGGGAGTGTCGGCGCTCGTCTGGCCGGCCTTGGGGGGAATGCGCCCCCATTGAATCAGCGTCCAGTACAGCACCGGACAGAGAATGAACAGCCCCAGTAAAATGCCTACCGGAAAAGGCTCATCCGCGCGATCGCTGACGCTCCAAAAGGCCAACACAAACGCGGGAATCATCATGACCAGCCACAGCATCCAGGTGGGCGTCCGGGTGAGACCCGCCACGCTGCGTTTCACCACGTAGTAGGTAAAGACGCTGAGCAGAAGCAATAAAATCAGCATGTTGATTACAGTCCTGCTCGTCTAACGATAGGCAAGCCACTTTTGGCCCTTAGCGGTGTGACGGCTTGCAGAGATACCCTGATCAAAACTGTTGTCCTTTTGTCCATTGTGCCAAGGGTTAGGCTGGCCGGCCAAAGCATAACCTAGAGCCCATGATAGGCTAGACAGCTGTTCAAGAGAATACGCTACGGAAAGCCGGTTTTCTTTCCTCAAGCCTAGTCTTGCATCGTGAGTGCCAAGCAGCTGCCGTGTCGACTAAACAACCGCACCCAATTCTTGACGGTGTCTTTGCCTTTCCCCCCAATCGAGCCACGATGGGCGGCACCGCATACTTCATTGTAGAGAAGGATTCGACCGGTAGCCCAGCGAATCTGCTGATCGATGCCCCGGCCAACGATCCGGCGCTGCTGCAGTTCATCGCCGATCGCGGCGGTGTGCGTCATTGGGCCATCACCCATCGGGGGGCGAGCGGCGCGGCGAAGTCACTGCAGGCAGCCTGGCAGTGTGACGTGCTGGTGCAAGAGCAAGAAGCCTATTTGTTGCCCGGTTTGCCTCAGCTCGTGACCTACCAGGATCACCATGCCTTCGGCAGCCACAGTGAAATTTTGTGGACGCCGGGGTATTCGCCAGGCTCGGCCTGCGTGTATCTGGCTCAACACGGCGGGGTTTTGTTTACGGGCAGACATTTGCTGCCCAATCGCGAGGGGCAACTGCAGCCCCTGCGGTTTTCTAAAACCTTTCACTGGCCCCGCCAACTGCGTCAGGTCGAGCGCTTACAAACTCGGTTTACCGCTGACATCCTGGCCTATGCTTGCCCAGCCGCCAATACGGGCTTTTTGCGGGGGCAGCGCCTGGTGCAAGCGGCCTACCCCCAACTGCAAGCGATCGATACGGCTCAGCTTAAAGATCACCCGGTGCTGCTGTGAAGACAGCTGTGCTTTTATCACAGCAGGATGAGCAGCAGCCAGAAATGCCGACGATTGGCCAGTCATGAGGCCGCTCTTTTAGCGTATGGTTATTTCCGTGGTTCGGTCGCTCTAGGACAGTTGGGATGGCTCGCTCTAGCGCTTTACGTTATTACATCATCACTCGACTGTTGCTGGCTCCGCTGATGCTCTGGACCATCACCACGGTCGTCTTTTTACTGCTGCGGGCAACGCCGGGTGATCCCATTGATGCACTCCTCGGCCCGCGAGCGCCAGAGGCGGTCAAAGACTCATTGCGGCAGCAGTTAGGGCTCGATGCGCCGTTAATTGTGCAGTATCTGCGCTACCTCAGAGACTTGTTCTCGTTTGATTTGGGCACCTCAGTGGCGAGTCAAGGCCAAACCGTCTGGGAGATTATTGGCGACCATTTTCCGGCCACCGTAGAGCTGACGCTCTGTGGCATGTTGGTGGCGGCCAGCGTCGGGCTAACGGTGGGGGCGATCGCCGCTGCTAAACCCAACTCGCCGCTCGACGCGGGGGGGCGGCTATTTGGCATCATCACCTATGCCGTGCCGATGTATTGGTTTGGCATGCTGTTGCAACTCTTATTTGCGGTGCAGCTGCGGTGGTTTCCCATTGGCACGCGGTTTCCCCTCAGTGGCACCCCACCGGCTGGGCCGACCGGCCTTTATCTGCTGGATAGTGTGCTCATGGGGCGGCCTGATCTATTTGTCACCACCCTGCACCATTTAGCCCTGCCCAGCTTGACGCTCGGGATTTTGATCAGCGGGGTCTTTGAACGCATTGTGCGGGTCAATCTTAAGCAAACGCTGCGGGCCGATTATGTCGAAGCGGCAAGGGCGCGAGGCATTCCAGAATGGCGGATCGTGACGGCCCATGCCCTCAAAAATGCCCTGATTCCCGTAGTCACGGTGCTCGGGCTGACCTTTGCCTCTCTCTTAGGGGGCGCAGTCTTGACTGAGGTGACCTTCTCTTGGCCAGGGTTAGCCAATCGCCTCTATGAAGCGATCGCCCAGCGTGATTATCCCGTGGTGCAGGGCCTCATGGTCTTTTTTGCCATGATTGTAGCGCTGGTCAGCATCGCGATCGATCTGCTCAATGCCTATGTCGATCCGCGGATTCGGTATTGATGATTGGCCCCGCTGACTGCCTGCGGAGGATGCAGTCAGCGCCTGGTGGACACGCAATCACCGACATGGCCTGTGCCGAAGCCGATATGGAGATTGTTTGTGCGGGCTGGCAGAACGCGAACTGAACTTCTAGAATTGCGGTAATTGAAATTCCGTCCTCCCTTTCCTTATGTCTGGTCGCGTTCCTCGCAGAGCCTTAGCGCTTTCTCGGCGTGCCACCCCGGTGGCTTCACGGTTGTTTGGTCAACGACAAATGTGGACGCGCTTAGCCGCCTATCGTCCTCTCGGCGTGCTGGCCAGCATTTGGGTGGGGCTGTTGGCGATTGTGCTATTGGCCTATGGGCAACTGCTGCGCACCCATGTGGATGGCGCGGCAGGCAATACAGCCGGGGTTGAGGCGTATCCCCACGAACAGCTGGATGCTACCGCCTCGCCCAGCGCCCCTCCGGACAATGCGCCGGCGGAAGACTTAGACCCCGCGGCGGCATCAGAGACCGAGGCGATCGCGCCTAACGAGAATGAACTCTCGTTTTGGACGCTGTTGGCTTTAGTCGGCACCTGTGCGATCGGGTGCTGGCTGCTATCAGTGGTGCTCAAGTCGCCGCGCCGAGTTCGCCGCCAAACGTCGCCGCGGCCCCCCAAGAAACCTCGGAAACAATCGCTTTTAGGGGCTCGGCAGCGCGGTCAAGGGCCCGCGCACGCCCATCAACCAAGCGGCACCAAAGTGCCTCGCTTAGATGCCTACAATCCGGCTCAGCCGTTGATGGCTCCTCCCCCTTCCAGACCGGGGACGTCGGCACCGCAGGAACCGGTGCTACCGCCTCAATCGCCCCCAGCTTCAGACGTGACGGTGGTTTCAGAACAATTTCAGCATCGCTTAGACTGGCCTGAGACAAGTTTGGTGAATACTGAAGACGTCCGGCAGCGGCGATCGCTCTCTTCCTTTTTGTAGTTGGTCACAGCTGCTCCGGCTGGAGGCAAGTCGCCCACGACAGCTGAGATTGCCTGGGCTCTGTTCACCAGCTACCGGCTTCGCAATCCAGCAGTTGATTCAGTGTCTTGAGGGTGGCCTCATCGGCCTCAGTCTGGAGTTTGGCCGCGACCGCGACGTTAATCAGTTCCATCCGTAGCCGCATGTAATAGGCGGTCAATATCTCCTGCGGCGGGCTCATCAAGTGGGCCTGGGGAACTGGCGCCAGGTCAAAGGCCTCTTGCGGTCGATAGCCCAATTTGGCGATCAGAGCGGTGATGACGTAACGCTGTTCAGGGCGGGCATGATCCAGCCAAACTTGCATAGGTTGTGCAAGGAGGCGTCGTTGTTCGGCAGTCGCTACTTGCCGCTGTAGCCAAGCCTCTGAAGTCGAAATTGGCCAGTCAGGAGTTGCCCCATCGACTTTGGCAAAGGCGTGGGCCTCCGCAAACGAGATCGTCCCGTTATCGTCGTAATCGGCAGACTCAACCGCCTGACCGAGGCGATCGCGACCGCTGAGTCCAGCAAAAAAGCTAGAGCTGTAGTCGCGATAATCGGCTTCGTTGACCAGGGGCGTGCAGCCCACAGACGGGCGACTTTTGACGGTGGAAAAAAAGCCACAGCGGCTTTGCAGGGCAACGGGTTGAGCGGGGTCGCCCTGCTCGTAAATCACATTCGCAAACGAGCCCGCATAGCACTGCGCCATCATGGTGACAAAGGGAATATCGGCAGGCCACTGGTCAAGGGTTTGGGCCAGCGCTTGCACCGATAGCAACGCTTCTTCCCAGAGAATGAGGGAATTGTTGTCATCATTGTCGGCATTGAGAGCGCCATGCCCGGTGAAATACATAAACGCCGGGCAGTCGTTGGCGCCCTGAGCAGTTTGAGGATAATTATCTAACCAAGCTTGCACGTTGGGAGCCGTGGCGGCGCCGGTCAACCCGGTCATCTCAGGCACCTTAAACCGCTCGCGCCCAAACGGGTCAAGGTAGCGCACCGTCGCCTGACCGTCATTACCGCTGGCAAAGAACAGGGTCGCGATCGCCGCTTCCCAGCCCTGGTGATCGAGCGTGCGTTGAAAATAGTGCACGTTTTTTTCTAACGCAATCTCGTTGTAGCGAGGAGCCCCCCCGCCCGCGACCACCAAAAACGAGGGCGTCCCGGCACTGGACGAGGCCACAGCGGGACTGTCCAACTCCCGGCCACTCGCCGGCAGGCTAGAGACTGACGGTGGCGTGCGAGTAGTGACAGCCAACCCCGTCGCGATCGCCCCGCCCAAGGCGAAAATCCCCCAAGCGGTGGACTGGCGTAGTTGAACCATTTTTCTTCCGTAACTCTGCAGGGAGGCTGAGGAACGCTGGGTTCATCCTAAAAAAGAGGCCCCGGCAAAAGGACACACAGCGAACCGTCAGACGACTGACCAACATCCAGTTTTGGTGATGAAGCGATGGAAATTGAGCAAAAAGAGCGATAAATAGCCGCATTTTGGTCAGTTTATGCAGCTATTTAGCCATCGGTTTAATAAAGATATCTTAGCAACTTCGAGCCGGGCAATTGCCAGTTTTAATCAGCGCTTTGAGCTAGACAATCCAGGCTCACTAGCCATGATTTTTGGCCGGAGATTTGTCAGCAAGCGGGCAAAGTCAGTCAGGGACGAGCCGGCAACCAAATACTCTCTGATCAGTTTTTTTGTACCGCGATAGGCAGCGGGCTTATACCCTCGGCACCTGGGGGTATCTCCCAAAGGCTGATCAGGGTCAACAAAAGTGAATGATTTTAGGAATAAGTACTTACACCAAGAAAGCTACTGGAGTCAAGATCCGGTTTGCATCACTTTATTACGGCTCAACATGCTAACAAATCTTAAGAAATACTAGAAACCTCACCTACAGTGAATCAGAGCGCAGGTAAACGTCATAAAATAATTTACGATTCAACATTAATGTACAAAAATTATTCGCACGGCTAGATTTACTTATTGCTCGATAAAGAGTCTGTCGATTAATTAAGCGTTCGTTGGGAGTAGCAGTCGCTTTGGAAAGTACGAAAGAAAAGATTTTGGTGGTCGACGATGAAGCGAGTATTCGCCGGATTCTAGAAACTCGCTTGTCGATGATCGGCTATGACGTGGTGACTGCTGCCGATGGCGAAGAGGCGATCGAAACGTTCCACACGTCTTGCCCTGACTTGGTTGTGCTCGATGTGATGATGCCCAAGCTCGATGGCTATGGCGTCTGTCAAGAGCTGCGCAAAGAATCCGATATTCCCATCATTATGCTGACGGCCTTAGGGGACGTGGCCGATCGCATCACCGGCTTAGAGCTGGGGGCCGATGACTATGTGGTCAAGCCGTTTTCGCCGAAAGAGCTCGAAGCTCGCATTCGCTCCGTGCTGAGACGGGTCGATAAAAGTCAGGCCACGGGCATTCCGAGTTCCGGTGTGATTTCGATCAACGCCATCCGTATTGATACCAACAAGCGTCAGGTCTACAAGGGTGACGAGCGGATTCGGCTCACCGGCATGGAGTTTAGCCTGCTGGAGCTGCTGGTCAGTCGGTCAGGCGAGCCCTTTTCGCGAGCCGAAATCTTGCAAGAGGTGTGGGGTTATACGCCCGAACGCCATGTCGATACGCGGGTGGTCGATGTGCATATTTCTCGCCTGCGGGCCAAGTTGGAGGAAGACCCCAGCAATCCCGAACTAATTTTGACAGCGCGAGGCACCGGTTACCTGTTCCAGCGAATTGTCGAACCGGGCGAGGAATTGTAGGCCTGGTGGAGAGGTAGTCTGCTAAGATCTTTTCAGTTTTTACAGAATTTAGTCCATGGTAGCGACTCGCGCTCGAATCGCCGTAGATGCTATGGGTGGCGATCACGCACCCGCCGAAATCGTGGCCGGTGCCATCAGAGCCAAGGCTGAGCTGGATGCAGACATCCTGCTCGTCGGTGACCCGGAAAAAATCAAGGCGGCGACTGCGAATTCCGATAATCTCGACGGCATCAAGATTGTGTCTGCCGAAGGCACGATTGAAATGCACGAAGAGCCCCTGAGCGCTTTGCGGCGTAAGCGCAAGGCCTCGATCAACGTAGCAATGGATTTGGTCAAAGGCGGAGAAGCCGATGCGGTGGTCTCAGCCGGGCATTCGGGAGCCGCGATGGCAGCAGCACTGCTGCGCCTAGGGCGACTCAAGGGCATCGATCGCCCGGCGATTGGGGCAGTGTTTCCCACTGTTTTGATGGATCAGCCCGTGCTGATTTTAGATGTCGGGGCCAACGTCGATTGTCGGCCCAAGTATTTGGAACAGTTTGCCGTCATGGGCATGGTGTATTCCAAATATGTTTTAGGGATTGAGAACCCCCAAGTGGGGCTGCTGAATATTGGCGAAGAGCCCAGCAAAGGCAACGACGCCGCCGTGCAAGCGCATGAGCTGCTAGAGCAGCATCCAAGCGTGTCGTTTGTCGGCAATGCCGAAGGGCGAGACGTGCTCTCAGGACAATTTGATGTGGTGGTCTGCGATGGTTTTGTCGGCAATGTTTTGCTGAAGTTTGCCGAAGCCGTGGGTGAATCGGTGCTGCAGATTTTGCGCGAAGAGTTGCCCCGAGGGCTGCGTGGTAAGGTTGGCACCCTGGTACTGAAGGATAATTTGCAGCGGATCAAGCAGCGAGTTGACCATGCCGAACATGGCGGTGGGCTGCTGCTCGGCGTCGCTGGTATCGCCGTGATTAGTCACGGCAGTTCGCAAGCGCCCTCGATCTTTAATGCGATTCGCTTAGCCAAAGAAGCCGTTGACAATCAGGTGTTAGATCGAATTCAGGCCCAGTACCAAAAGGTTGCTATGCCGGCGGCAGATGGAGAGTAATCGTGCAACAGACGCAACGTGGGCTGTCTCTGGTCGGTAGCGGTTCGGCCCGCTTAGCCGCCACCCTGAGCAACAGCGACCTGAGCCAAGTGGTGGATACCTCCGACGAGTGGATTGCCACGCGGACGGGCATTCGTCAGCGACAGGTGGTCACGGCCCAAGATTCTCTGGCGAGCTTGGCAGCTGAGGCCGGGACGGCCGCGTTGGCCATGGGCAACTGTAACCCGACCGACGTTGACCTGATTATTTTGGCCACCTCGACCCCCGATGATTTGTTTGGCAGTGCCGCCCAAGTGCAGGCGCGACTCGGGGCCAGTCGTGCCGTAGCATTCGATTTGACTGCCGCCTGCTCGGGGTTTGTGTTTGCGTTGGTGACGGCGGCACAGTACATGCGCCTGGGCGTCTACAGCACGGTGCTAGTGATCGGGGCCGATGTCCTGTCGCGGTGGACGGACTGGAGCGATCGCCGCACTTGTGTGTTATTTGGCGATGGTGCCGGGGCAGTGCTGCTGCGAGCGAGCGAGCGCGATCGGCTCCTCGGCTTTGAGCTACGCAGCGACGGCACCCTTAACGGCTGTCTTAACTTGACCTATCAGGCTGAGTCGCAACCTTTGGTGGGAGACACCACCATCCAAACCGGGACATTTCAGCCCGTCACGATGAACGGCAAAGAGGTGTATCGCTTCGCCGTGAAACGAGTCCCCGAAATTTTGGAAAAGGCGTTGTTTCATGCGGGCCTGACCGCCGCTGAGATTGATTGGCTGCTGTTGCACCAGGCTAACCAGCGGATTTTAGATGCCGTCGCCAACCGTTTAGCCGTACCGGCGGAGCGGGTGCTGAGCAATATGGCTCGCCACGGCAATACGTCAGCGGCATCAATCCCCATCGCGTTGGATGAAGCGGTGCGCGAGGGGAAGGTCAAAACCGGTGATGTCGTGGCTTCCTCAGGCTTTGGGGCAGGCTTGAGCTGGGGTGCCGCAATTTTCACCTGGGGTTAAAGGGGCATGTCCACAGCGGCGGGCGATCGCGGCCCAGGCCAAATTTGGCCGCTCTACTGGCGGACTTTGGGACAAGGTTTTGCGGTCGAGGGAGCCACGGCACAGTGCTCGACCAAGCAGGGGGTCTGATAGCAGTCTTCAGTTTCGAGGGCGGGCGGCACCGCCCCAAACACCATTTCGCAACTGAAATCTTCAAAGTTGGGCGTCATGGTAAGGGGAATACCAAAGTCTTGGGTGAAAAAGTTTTGGGTAGGCAGTTTGCACATGTTGACGCACATGCCGACGCAGCGACTTTGCTCTAAATAGCGGCACTTTTTGATGTGGACGCCGCTTTTTTGCGATCGCGATTCTCCCTCATTCCCCGCTACCGTCACTTCTGTAACTTCACAAGGCCCCACCAGCCATTCAAATAGCACAGTGGCAAACCAGGCGTTGAGTTCACAAACCAGCTGAGTCGGCGAAGAGAGGGTGCGAATCAGCCACAGCACAGGAGCCGGTACCAGCGATTTCAAGACCACGGCGACCAGGGCCTGCTGTTGTTGGGCGTTGCGCCCCTGCATGATTTTTTGCGACAGATCAACAAACCCCTCGTAGCCGGTCAAGCTCGTCTTTTGACCCACTGCGTTGGCCATTTTGCGGCTAAACAACCGAATGAAAATCTGGTCAAATAGACCGTCTTGGTATTCTGTCTGAGGGCCGTGAGCTGGCATAGCGAGACGGAAATCGAGGGCAATGGCGGCGTGATTACTGTAGCGCGATCGCACCCCCCTCGGCGTTTTACCGCTCTGGCCTGAGCGCACCAAACTAAGTGAGTCTATATTTTTCGGGAACCGCGTAAAAATACGGGTAAAACTAAGTAGGGAAAGGATTTGACAAAGTTGGTTAATCACGGATGAGTAAAGATTGGGCCATCTGTATTGGCATCAATGAGTATTACAATTTGCAGTCGCTTAAGTATGCGGTGCAGGATGCCGCTTCCATTCGTGATTTCTTTTTACAAGAAGGGGAGTTTGAGCAGGTTTACTACTTCGCTGAGGGGGCGCCGCCCATTGAGACCCCTCGTGGCCCCATGCGATCTCAACCCACTTTTGGCAACCTGTTGCGGTTCTTTGATCAGCGGTTTAGCAAAGAGTTTCTCAACGACGGCGATAATTTCTGGTTCTTTTTTGCGGGGCATGGGGAGCTGCACGAGGGGCATGACTATTTAATGCCGATCGACGTCGATCCCAACAATTTGGGGAGAACCGCACTGCGCGTGAGCGATGTGACTGCTTACCTGCGCAATTCGGGGGCTGACAATACGGTCATGTTGCTTGATGCCTGTCGCAGTCAAGGCCAACGGGGAACTGGTTTAGGCATGGTGGAGCAGCCAGGCATCGTCACGATTTACTCTTGTAGTCCTCGCAAATCTTCTTATGAGATTGAGGCACTCGGCCACGGCTCGTTTACCCATGCCCTTTTAGAAGGTCTGGCGTTGAAAGGAGCCAATAACTGTGCCACCGTCGAACGACTAGATCAGTATCTGCGTTACCGTGTGCCTGCGATTAACGAGCAACACGGTAAACCGACGCAGATCCCATTTACGGCGGTTGAACCCATTTCTAAAAATCACTTGATTCTGCTGCCTCAGCGAGCGACGCTACAGGACGTGCTAGCTCTGAAGACCGATGCCCAGGAAGCGGAGCTAGAAAATGAATTAGAGTTGGCCGATCGGCTCTGGATTCGGGTACTGGTAGCGTCACCAGGAGATCGACAGGCTATTGCCGCGCTCAAACGGATTGCCCTCAAGCAGGCTAGGCAAACAACCTCACCTGCACCCAAAGGCATTGAAACTGCAGGCAGTCGCAGTGTAGAAGCACCGACCTCTGCTCCGACTCAAACACCGCCGCCTGTTCAGCCCGATTATCGAGTCGAGCGACTGGCTTCGCCTGCGCCGTCGAAACCGGCTGTACTGACCTTTGAGTTTGAGCTAGTAACGGTAAATGCCCAGGGACAGATTACTCAGCGAGACCAGCGCAGTGCAGAATATCGCCGTGAAGCGTTAGGAAAGAGTGTCACGCTAGATCTGATACAAATTCCCGGCGGCAAGTTTACGATGGGCTCGCCAGCCGATGAGGCGCAGCGTTCCAGTGACGAAGGGCCGCAGCACGAGGTAACAGTGCCGCCATTTTGGCTAGGCAAATATGCTGTCACTCAGGCGCAGTATCAGGCGGTAATGGGTAAGAATCCTTCGAGGTTTACTGACAATGGAGCCAATCACCCAGTAGAGACAGTGAGCTGGGATGATGCGGTGGAGTTTTGCCAACGCCTCTCCAAACAGACGGGGCGCGAGTATCGTCTGCCTAGCGAAGCCGAGTGGGAATATGCCTGCCGAGCCGGAACGAAGACTCCGTTTTACTGTGGGCCAACGATTACGACTGAAATTGCCAATTACGACGGCAACTATACCTACGCCTCTGCTGCCAAAGGTCAATATCGCCAGCACACGACCGCAGTAGGTAGCTTTCCGGCTAATGCTTTTGGCCTGTATGACATGCACGGCAATCTTTACGAATGGTGTTTAGACCATTGGCATGACAGTTACAAAGGTGCGCCAAAGGATGCTAGTGCTTGGCTATCCTCTAATGACAACGCTTTCAGGCTGCTGCGGGGCGGTTCGTGGTACCTCAGCCCGAGGCTCTGCCGCTCAGCCGACCGCAACAGGTACGCGCGCGATATCACGCTCAACTTCATCGGTTTTCGAGTTGTCTGCGCCTCCTCGTGGGCTCTGTCGTAGCCCTCTGCCCTCTTTCCCCTCTTCCTCTTTACACTTCTTTACTTTTCTCTCTTTCGCGCGCAGCGCGATCAAAAATTTTGGAGGAGTTAATACCAGGAATTTTGTGCATGATGGCTAATGAACTGCCGATCATTCAGAAAACCTACGACCTAATTAGGGCTTGCTGAAAAAGTATAAATTTCACTAGCGGCAAGGGTTTGAGCCAAAA